>Ga0209952_1000611_pt1 | contig 43264 bp, 38 predicted proteins | sample ThiBiot_750_biof_2_FD_183951 | JGI IMG/M metagenome (GOLD analysis project Ga0209952, IMG submission 183951) | Wastewater bioreactor microbial communities from Cape Town, South Africa - Thiocy_cont_750_biof (SPAdes) | ecosystem: Engineered > Bioreactor > Thiocyanate-remediating >...
TGCGCGAGATGAAGGCGCTGATCGACGCCGAGGTGGCGCGCAAGGATCTGGCCGACAACCTCAAGCTCGGCCCCGGCGGCATCCGCGAGATCGAGTTCATCGTGCAGCTGGTGCAGCTGATCCGCGGTGGCCGCGAACCCTCCCTGCGCGTGCACGGGCTGCTGAGCGCACTGGCCGCCTGCGAGGCGCGTGGCCACATCGGCGCGCAGCGCGCGCGGCGACTGCGCGAGGCGTACGCGCTGCTGCGTCGGGCCGAGAACCGCGTGCAGATGCTGCGCGACGCGCAGACCCACGACATCCCCGACGACGCGCTCAGCCGCGAACGCATCGCGCTCAGCCTCGACTACCCCGACTGGGAGACGCTGAGCACGGCGCTGGCGACCCATCGCGCGATCGTCAGCGAGGAGTTCGCCGCCGTGCTGATGCCCGCGCATGGCCAGGTCGCCGCCGCGCCGGTCGCCGACGTGCGCTTGTGGGAGCAAGCCTGCGACGAGACGCTGGAGGCGGCCACGCTGGAGGCTTCCGGTTTCGCGCCGGCCGCGGAGCTCGCCGATGCCTTGCTGAAGCTGCCGCAAGCCGCCTCGGTGCGCGCGATGTCGCCGCGTTCGCGCGAACGGCTCGACCGGTTGCTGCCGCAACTGCTCGGCGCCGCGCGCAACACCCCGGCACCGGTGCCCGCGCTGCTGCGGCTGTGCCGGCTGATGCAGGCGGTGGCGCGGCGCTCGGCCTATCTCGCGCTGCTGGACGAGCAGCCCGCGGCGCGGCGCCGGCTGGTGCGGCTGTTCGCCGACAGCGCCTTTCTCGCCGAACGCGTCATTGCCCAGCCGTTGCTGCTGGACGACGTGCTCGATCCGCGCATCGACCAGCTGCCGCTGCGTCGCGCCGACATCGCCGCCGAGATCACCCGCGTGCTTGGCACGCTGGACGAGCGTGACGCCGAGACCGAGCTGGAGCGGATCACCGAGTTCCGCTCGTCCACCGCGTTCCGGCTGGGGCTGGCCTTCAGCGACGGCCGCGTCGACGCCGAAGCCACCGCGCGCCGGTTGGCCGCGCTGGCCGAGTCGGTGGTCGGTGCGGTGCTGGCGCTGGCCGAGCGCGACCTCGTGGCGCGGCACGGCCGCCTGCCCGGCGTGGGGTCGGGTTTTGCCGTGCTCGGCTACGGCAGCCTCGGCGGCGAAGAACTGGGTTTCGCCTCGGACCTGGATCTGGTGTTCGTGTTCGACGGCCAGCGCGCGCAGGCGATGAGCGATGGCGAGCGTCCGCTGGAAGGCTACCGCTGGTATCAGCGGCTGGCCCAGCGGGTGATGAACTGGCTGACCGTGCTGACCCGTGCCGGCCGCCTGTACGAAGTGGACACGCGGCTGCGTCCGGACGGCTCCAAGGGTCTGCTGGTGAGCAGCCTCGATGCGTTCGTGGCCTACCAGCAAAGCCGCGCGTGGACGTGGGAACACCAGGCGCTGCTGCGCGCGCGCCCGGTGGCCGGCGACGCGGCACTCAACGCCGAGTTGGCGGCGGTGCGTCGCGATGTCCTCGCCGTGCCGCGCGAGCCCGCCGCGGTGCTCACCGAAGTGGCCAGCATGCGGCAGCGCTGGCGCGCCGAACGCGACCGTTCAGACGAGCACCAGTTCGACCTGAAGCAGGGCCTCGGCGGCCTGCTCGACATCGAGTTCGCGCTGCAGGGACTGGTGCTGGCGCACGCGGCGCGACAGCCGGCCCTGCTTGGCATCACTGCCAACGCCGGGCTGATCGAGGCCTGCCGCGTCGCCGGCCTGCTCGACGACGACCAGGCGGCGACATTGGCGGCGGCGCACGCTGGCCTGCTGCAGCGCGCGCTGGCCTGCACGCTCGACCTGCGCTCGCGCATCGCTCCGCGCGACGCCGCGCTGGAGCAGTTGCGCGCTGGCGTGCGCGGGGTCACCGACGCGCTGGGCTTCGCCTTTGCCGCCGACGCGGAGTCGCCGGCATCGGGTTGAGATCGACGCCCGCGTTGCCCTTGCGCGTGATCCGGGGAGCGTTCGCGGCGGGCGTTTCGCTTCACGGACGTGAAGAACGCGCCGAGGTACGGCGCTTGTCTGGACCCATCCCGGCAGGCAAGATCGACCATGGCCACGGGCTGGCGGCAGGGCGGGATGAAGGGGGACGCGTGACAGGGGGAGTGGGATCGCGGGTGCTGCTGGCACTCCTGCTGATGTCGACCGGCTGGCTGGTGGTCATGCCGCCGGCACGGGCGATGGACCCGCAGCAGCCGTTCCATTCCTACGTGCTCGACCACTGGGGCGTGGAACAGGGCTTGCCGCAAATCACCGTGCTGGGCCTGGCCGAGGACCGCGCCGGATTCCTGTGGATCAACACGCAATCGGCCGTGGCGCGTTTCGACGGCGCACGCTTCGTGCGCTACGACCGCGCCAACACCGGCGTGGATACCAGCATGCTCAACGCGGTCTGGGCCGGCCCGCGCGGCGGCGTCTGGTTCGGTGGCGCGCGCGGCCTGATCGAGCAGCGCGACGGGCACTTCAAGGCGATGGGCGGAGCTGCGGTCAACGCGATCATCGACGCCGGCGACGGCACGCCGCTGCTGGCCACCGCCGACGGCGTGCAGCGGCTGCATGATGGCCGGATCGTGTCGACCGGCGGCAGTGCCGGGCCGGTCTTCAGCCTGCTGCGTGGCGGCGGTCATCTGTGGATCGGCGGCACCGGCCGCGTCTGCCGCCGCGCCGACAGCGCCGCAGCGGGCACGGAAAGCTGCATTGCGGCCGGGCCGGCGGCATGGCAGCGGGTGGCGGTCAATCATCTGGCACTGCAGGACGGCCAGTTGTGGCTGGGCACCTCGGCCGGCCTGGTGCGGATCGTGGATGGGCAGTGGGTTGCGGCAGGGCTGGGCGAAGCGATCGATGCCGCGCCGATCGAGAGCCTGCTCACCGATCGCGGCGGCTCGCTGTGGATCGCCACCGCCAACGCGCTGTACCGCCGCCTGCCGGGCGGCGAGCTGGAGCGCGAGGAGATCGATGCCCGGCGCCGTCCGTGGGTACACCGCATGCTGGAGGACCGCGACGGCAACCTGTGGCTGGGCACCTACACCCGCGGCCTCTACCGCATCTGGAATGGCTGGACCCGGCGCGTGTCGCTGCGCGACGGCGTGCGCGACCCGCTGGTGTGGAGCGTGCTGCGCGCACCCGATGGCTCCATCGTGTTCGGCACCAATTCCGACGTGGAGGTTTTCGACGGCAGGCAGGTGCGCACGCTGATTCCCGGCAGCGCGCTGCCCAACCCGTCTGCCTACGAGCTGTACTACGACCGCCGCCAGCGCTTGTGGGTGGGTACGCGAGGCGGCATCGCGGTGTTCGAGCGCGGCGTGGACGTCACTCCGCCCGCACTGCAAGGCCTGCGCAACCTGCAGATCAACGACATCCACGAGCTCGGCAACGACGATTTCCTGCTCGGCAGCTCCGCTGGGCTTTACCGCTGGCGGCAGGGCACGCTGAGCCGGCTCGATCCGCAGGCCACCGCCGCCGAGGCCATCATTCGCTCGGTGCTGCCGCTGGCGCCGGAGCACTGGTACGTCGGTACCCGCGACGGCGTGCGCGAGTGGCGCGATGGTCACTGGACACGGCCGGCGTGGGCCGAGCCCTTGCGCGGCCACTTCGTGACGCGCCTGGCGCGGCTCAAGCCGGGCCTGCTCGCGGTGGCCACCAGCGACGCCGGCATCGGCCTGGTGGTGGACGGGCGCCTGCGCATGACCGGCCAGAGCGAGGGCCTGCCGAGCGACAACGTGTGGACGTTCGACCTGCTCGACGGGCAGCTTTACGCCAGTTCGACGGAAGGCGCCTGGCGCCTGCCGCTCGCGCAACTGCCGTTGCCCGGCTCGCCGCCGCGCACGGTGTCGCCGCAGCAGCTGGCCGGCGAGCAGCGTCCCACTACGGTGACGAGCCTGCATTGCTGCAATGGCGGCGCCCGTGCGCGCAGTGCCATCGTCGGCGACGTCATCTGGTACGCCACCACCGATGGCATCCTCGGCGTGGACACGCACGCGCTCGGCGAGCGGCCTTCGGCGCCGCGTGCGGTCGTGGTGTCGGTCGAGCACGACGACCGGCAATACGCGGGTGGCGCGTTCACCCTCGAGCAGGGCAGCCGTGACCTCACCATGCATTACACCGCGCCGTACCTGCAGGTGGGGACCTTGCACTTCCGCTACCGCCTGGACGGCTACGACAAGGATTGGCAGCACGCGGGCCAGCGCCGCGAGGCGTTCTATACCCACCTGCCGGCGGGCAACTATCGTTTCCGCGTGGCCGCCACGCTGCCTGGCGCCGCCGGCTACGGGCCCGAGGCCGAGATCGCCATCAAAGTCACCCCCTACTGGTATGAAAACCTGCTGGTACGGCTCGGCGCCGCGGTCGCGCTGATCGTGTTGCTGGTTGTGCTGACGCGCTGGAGCATGCGCCGGCAACGCCGTCGCAATGCGTGGCTGGAAGAGCAGGTCGAACGCCGTACCGGCGAATTGTCGCGCGCACTGGAACGCCTGCGCGTCACCAACCTCGCGCTGGCCGAGGAGAGCCACACCGACACGCTGACCGCGCTGCACAACCGCCGCTATCTGCTGGCGCAGCTGCCTTCGCTGCTGGCCGGCGGCAGCCGCATCGGCGTGATGCAGATCGACATCGACCATTTCAAGCACATCAACGACGCCTGGGGCCATGCGGTGGGCGATGCGGTGCTGCGCGAACTGGGCGCCAAGCTGGCCGAGCTGCGCCGCGACAGCGACATCACGGTGCGCTGGGGCGGCGAGGAATTTCTGCTGTTGCTGCGCGACGTCGACCCAGCCGACGTGCTGCGCATAGCCCAACGCCTGCGCCAGGACATCGCCGCCAAGGCGTTCGCGGATGGCCGCGGCGGCGTGTTGCGGCTGACCTGTTCGATCGGCTTCAGCATGCATCCGCTGGCCGCGCACAGCGACGCGGCGACCTTCGATGCAGCGGTAGAGCTTGCCGATCTGGCGCTCTATCGCGCCAAGTATCTCGGCCGCGATCAGTGCGTCGGCCTGCTGGCCACCGCGCCGCTGCCGGCGGCAATCCTGCGCGATCCGCTGGCGCCGCAACTGGACGCGCTGCTGGCCGCCGGCCAGCTGAAGTGGGTGCGCCCGGCGAGTTGAGCGGCATCTTCGATCGTGGCGCCGGCGTGCGGGCGAAGCCCTGCCAGCAGCACTGGACCGCCCCGCGTCGTCATTCCGGCGAAAGCGGAAATGCCTCGTGATTCTGGTCACGCAACCCGGCCTGACTCGCCTCGATGCGCGCGCGCACCAGCGCTGCCACGCGCGCGGTTTCGCGCAGCGGACGTTGCGCGGCGGTGGCGGGTGCGTCGAGGTCGTGCAGCAGGCCGGCGTCGCGCAGGGTCTGGTGGAAGTGCGCGATCTTCGGCGGCAGCGGCGCGCGGACGAAGGTGAGCACCGGGCAGCCGACGGCGCAGGCTTCGGAAAGCATGTTCACCGAATCGGGCGTGACCACCAGTCGGTCGGCCCAGCCGAGCACGCCGGGGAAGGGGTTGCGGCCGTCGTCGCGGCCGGCCCAGAGCAGGCCCGGCACCTCGGCCAGCAGTGGCCGCAGGGTTTCGATGAGCGCCGCCGGCGTGCGCCGCGAGCCGAGCACCAGCAGGCTGCCGCCTTCATCGCGCTGGCGCGCCAGCAGTTGCCGGATCAGCACGTCCACATAGTCGGCATCCAGCGCGATGCCGCGACGCGGCCCGCCCAGCAGCACGCCCACGCGCGGTTGCGGCAATGCCTCGAAGTGCGGGCAGGCATCGCGGCCGTCGGCCAGCCACTCGTCGTCGACGGTGTTGAGCGAACCCAGCGTGGTCAGCACGTTGGCGCCGTGCAGTTCGTCGTGACGCGGCGCCACCACGGTGTCCCACAGCGACGGCTCGATGCGCGGGTCGAGGATTTGCACGGTGTGGCAACGGCCTTCGCTGAGCGGCCGCAGCAGACGGGTGAACAAGGCGGCCGCGCGGCCGCAGCCGATGGCCACCGCTGGCCAGGGCGGCGCGAACCACGGCCGCTGGCTGGCCGGCAGGGCGAGGCGTCCGCCCGCGATCAGGCGAGGTGCCAGCCACGACCACGGCGCACGCGGCTCCAGCAGCAAGTGGCGGCGTGGCAGTTGCAGGTGTTCGGCTAGCGCCAGCGCCTGGCGCTGGTTGCCGGCCGCCGAGTCGGTGATCACCCAGCACTCGCCGTGCAGCGTCAGCATGGCCGGGTTCGCGGCTGGATTGTTTCCCGAATCAGCACGATGCGTTTCTCCGCCGGGCGTCGACCGCCGGCACCCGGCCAGTACACTGGAATTTCCGGCCAGCGTGCCGGTGCGGCTCTCGCGAAGGATACCGTGCGACAGCCCGAAGCAGCCTTTCGTCCTTGTCCCATGGAGTCTTCGCATGTCCTCACTGAAATATCTCCTGCTCGCCGGCCTGCTGGGTGTGGCGGCTTCCGCCCAGGCGGCGCCGGTGACCTACCAGCTCGACCCCCATCACACGATGGTGTTGTTCAGCTGGAACCACTTCGGCTACTCCAACCCCACCGCCGACCTCGGCCTGGGCGAGGGCACGATCGTGTTCGACGAGCAGCATCCGGCGCAGTCGAGCGTCGAGGTGACCCTGCCGCTGGCGCGGCTGGATACCCACGTGGCGGCGCTGGACGAGCACCTGAAGAAGGCCGATTTCTTCGACGCGGCCCGGTATCCGGTGGTGACCTTCAAGAGCAGCAAGGTCGAACCGCTGGGCGACAACAAGTTCAAGGTTACCGGCGCGCTCACCGTGCATGGCGTGACCCGGCCGGTGGTGCTCGACGCCACGCTGAACCGGATCGGCCCCCATCCGATGAGCAAGGCGCAGTCGATCGGTTTCGACGCCACCACCACGTTGAAGCGCTCGGAGTTCGGCGTGGGCGCCTACGTGCCCAACGTCAGCGACGAGGTGCACGTGCGCATCACCACCGAGGGTTCGGTGCCGAAGGAAGGCACGGCGAAGTAAACGTCGCGCCCGTCCGGCGCACGCGAAAAAAAACCGCGCCGTCATCGGCGCGGTTTTTTTGTGCCTGCTGCCGCGGGCTATTCGGATTTCACGCCGCTGTCCTTCATCGACTCCAGCTTGCCCAGGTCGATGCTGCCCACCGCCGCCTTCAGCTCGTCGATGCTGTCGGCATTGCCGTTCGCCTTGACCGTGAAGCGCTTGCCGACGATCACGCTGTACTCGCCCGACTTGGACTGGTGGTCCCATTCCTCATGGATCAGGTTGCCGTTGTCGCTGTAGGTCTTCTCGTAGCCGGTTTCGGTTTCCTTCTCCTCCTCCGGCGCCATCGCGCTGGCCATCGCGATGAAGCCCTTGGCGCCACCGGTGTCGGTGACTTCCAGGGTGATGTGCTGGTTGTCGTCGCCGCTGTATTCGGCACTCGCCTCGGACACCTGCATGCCCATCGCGCCGTTGCGTTCAGCGGAGATGGCGGTGCGCTTGAGGTTGCCCACGGCAGCAGGCAGGAACGCCTTGATCTGATCCGGCGCCAGCGCCTCTACCGGCCCGTTGCTGCCGGACATCGCACCCATCATCTTGCCCATCGCGGCTGACTGCGCGGCGCTGTCGCCGGATTTCTGCGCCGCTTCGAGTTCCTTGCCGGCCTGCTCGGCGCGCTGACCCATCGCCGCGAGCTTGCCCAGCGCGCTGTTGCCGTCGACGGTGACGGTGTCGCCGTTGCTGCCGGTGACGTGCATGCCGCTCATTGCCGCGCCGCCAAGCGCGCCGACGAAGATCAGGCCCAGGATCAGGCTCACGATCCAGCCCAGCACGATCGCGATGATCACGCTCACCGCGGTATAGCCGCCAGCCTTTTCCGGCGGGCACTGCATGGTGTGCGGCAGGCCCAGGTACAGCAGGTAGATGCTGTAGACGCCGCCGACGAGCACGATCAGCAGGCCCAGCCACGGCACGATCACGCCGATGCCGGCGATCCACCAGGCGGTCCACGCGTAGGCCACTGTCTTCAGCGCCTGGATCAGGTTCGGCTTGGCGCCGAAGGTGCCGGCCAGCGCGTTGATGATCAGTGCCATCACGTAAACCAGTACCAGAGACAGGATGTAGCCCAGGATCATCCGGCCGATGCCGGCACCGATGCCGGCGCGCACGGTGACGCCGAGGAAGCTGGTGCCGATCAGGCTGCCCTTGATGAACTGCGCAATCACCGGCAAGGCGGCGATGATGGCGATGTAGCCGAGATAAAGGTTGTTGACCGTGGCGGGTTCGGCGGCGGCAACGGGCCACTCGGTCTTGGGTGTGGTCAGGATGTTCTTTGCGCGCGCGATGAGCTTTGCGGAATCCATGGTCTGCTCCCGATCAGATGCCCGAATCCGGCGCGGGGCGCCGGGACGTGGTTGATTTCCCCTTTGGTGCGTGGCACCGCTTGCTGCCGTCGTGCGGCGGAAACCCCTTCCGGCCGCGGCGCAGGGGATCAGCGCCCCGGCAGCAAACGCCAGCCTGCTACCATTTGCAGCCCGCTGTCCAGTCCGGAGTCCGCCGATGTCATCCCCCGCTGTCGCGACCGTGCCCCTGGTGCCGGCAAATGCCGAAAATCGTTACGAAGTGACGCGGCAGGACCTGCCGCTGTCGTGTCCGATGCCGGGCATGGTGCTGTGGAACTCCCACCCGAAGGTCTACCTGCCGATCGTCGATGACGGCGGCGAGTCAACCTGCGCCTACTGTGGCGCGCACTACGTGCTGCGCGACTGACCCGTTGCCCGGTCGGCGGCCGGCCGTGGCATTTTTTTTGCTTCTTTTTTGCCATGAAAGCTGCCAGCCCTGAGCTCATGTCCAGCATTGTCGTGCCCGCCAAGCTGCTGACCGTGGTCCAGCTGATCCCTGCGTTGCATTCCGGCGGCGCGGAGCGTTCGGCGCTGGAGATTGCGCGCGCGCTGGTGCAGGCCGGCCATCGCTCGGTGGTGGTTTCCGCCGGCGGGCGGCTGGTCGAGCAATTGCAGGCCGAAGGCAGCGAACACGTCACGCTCGATCTGGGGCGCAAGTCGCTCGGCACGCTGGGCCGCATCGGCCCATTGCGGCGCCTGCTGCGCGAGCTGAAGCCGGACATCGTGCACGCGCGCTCGCGGCTGCCGGCGTGGGTGGGCTGGTGGGCGCTGCGCGGCGTTTCCCCGCGGCCGCATTTCGTCACCACCGTGCATGGCTTCAACTCGCCGGGTCGCTACAGTTCGATCCTGCTGCGCGGCGAACGGGTGATCGTGGTGTCGCAGACCCTGCGTGACTACGTGCTCAGCCATTACCGCTGGCTGGAGCCGGGCCGGGTGCGGGTGATTCCGCGCGGCATCGACCAGGACGCCTTTCCCTACGGGCACCGGCCGGACGACGCGTGGCACAAGGCGTTCTTCGCCGAGTTTCCTGCCCTTGCAGGCGCGCCGCTGCTGACCATGCCGGCACGCGGCACGCGATTGAAGGGCCACCACGACGCGATCGAATTGCTGGCCGATCTCAAGCGTCGCGGCATCGAGGCACGGCTGCTGCTGCTGGGCGTGGTCGAGCCCGGCCGCGAGGCCTACGTGGCCGAACTGCAGGAACTGATCCGCCTGCGCGGGGTGACCTCGCAGGTGGTGCTGTCGCCGCCGCGCGACGACATCCGCGACATCTATGCGCTGTCCGCCCTGGTGCTGCAGCTGTCGAACAAGCCCGAGACGTTCGGGCGCACGGTGATCGAGGCGCTGTCGCTGTGCCGGCCGGTACTGGGCTATGCCCATGGCGGCGTCGGCGAATTGCTGGCCGAGCTGTACCCCGCCGGGCGGGTGCCGTTGGGCGATCGCGAGCGGCTGGTCGAACGTGCAGCCGAACTGCTGCGGGTGGCGCCGCCGATCTCGCCGCTGCAGAGCTATCGGCTCAGCGACATGCAGCAATCCACCCTGGCGTTGTACGACGAAGTGACCCAGCCGCAGGGCTGACGCGCGGGGCGCGCCGCGGCGCGCCTACAATGCGGGCATTTTCCTGCCTGGCCCCACCCATGACGACCTTCGGCAGTTCACTCAAGGCTGCGCTGCGTTCTCCCTTGCTGCCGTTCTGGCTGGTGATCGCGTTGCTGCCGTTCGGCCGCAGCGCGGAGCTGGGCACGCTGCTGTGCCTGCTCGGCGTGATCATGCTGCTTGCGCGCGATCCGGCGGCACTGCGCCAGCACCCCGGCGCGCAGCTGCTGCTGTGGCTGCTGGCCGCGTATGTGGCGGCGGCGTTGTTTTCCGCGCTGGATGCGATTCGTCCCGGCAAGAGCTGGAGCACGGTGGCCGCCACGTTGCGCTACGTGCCGCTGGGCCTGTACGCGTGTTTCGCGATCCGTCGCGAGGCCAAACTGCAGGCTTTGTACACGGCGGTCGCCGCGGTGCTGGCGCTGTGGTGCGCGGATGCGTGGGTGCAGGCGTTCACCGGCTGGAGCCTGGGCGGCCATCCCGAGGCTTTTCGTGTCTCGGGCATTTTCGGCGCCGACAACCTGAAACTGGGCCCGAGCCTGGCAGTGCTCTCGCCGTTCGCGTTGTGGGCGGCGCGGCAGCGCTGGGGGCGGCCGGGGCTGGTGCTGGCCGCGGCGCTGGTGCTCGGCCCGGTGCTGCTGGCCGGGTCGCGTTCGGCGTGGCTGTGCTACGTGCTGGTGTTGGCCGGTTTCGCCTGGCATGAGGCGCGCACGCTGTGGCGGTTCTCTTTGTGGTGCGGGGCCGCGGTGCTGCTGCTGGCGCTGGCCGGCGTGGTGGCATGGAATACCTCGGCACGCTTCCACGACCGGATGTCACGCAGCCTGCTGGTGCTGCACGGCACCGACCAATCGGTGGACACCGCGCTCAGCGGCCGGCTCGACATCTGGCAGGTCGGCGTGGCGATGACCGCGGCGCATCCGGTCAACGGCGTGGGCGTGCGCGGATTCCGCTACGCCTATCCGCAGTTCGCGCCGGCCAACGATCACTTCGTGGTGTCGGCCGAGGCGTGCGGCGTCGGCGAGGGCGCCTGTCATCCGCACCAGTTGCTGCTGGAGATCCTCACCAATACCGGCCTGCTCGGGCTGGCGTTGTGGCTGGCCGCGGCGGGCCTGGCGTGGCGGGCATGGAGGCGGGCAGGCGCGGCGGCGCGCGCGCGCGCGTTCCCCGCCAGCCTGGCGCTGGGGGTGATGCTGTTTCCGCTGAACTCGCACCTGGCGTTCTATTCGGCCTGGTGGGGGTTGCTGTTCGCCTGGCTGCTGGGCTTGTGGTGCGCCGCGCTGTACGTGGGGCGTTCGTCCGAGCTCAGTACACCGGCGGCAGCCCCGGCGGGCGGGTCTTGAAGCGCTTGTGCACCCACAGGTACTGCTCCGGCGCCTCGCGCACCATCTGCTCGATGCAGGCGTTGATGCGGGCGGTGTCCTCGAGCACGTCCGCGCCGGGGAAATCCTCCAGCGGCGCACCCAGGCGCAGCACGTAACCCGAGCCGTCGGGCAGGCGGCGGTGGAAAAACGGGACAACCACCGCGCCGGACAGCCGCGCCAGGTGGTGGGTGGCGGTGATGGTGGCCGCGGGCACGCCGAAGAACGGCACGAACACGGTGTCCTTGCTGCGCATGTCCTGGTCCGGCGCGTACCACAGCGTGCCGCCGGCGCGCAGGTACTTCACCGTGCCGCGGATGTCGTCCTTGTCGAACATCGCCGCGGCGTAACGCAGCCGTGCGCGCAGCACCACCCATTCGAACACGGTCGAATCCATGCGCCGGTACATGCCGGCGATGCGGATGCGCTGCGACACCAGCCGCGCGCACAACTCCAGGTGCGAGAAGTGGCCGCCGACCAGCAGCACGCCCTTGCCGCGTGCGCGCGCCGCCTCGAGGTGTTCCAGCCCCTCGATGACGGTCGGGAGCGCGGCCATGCGCCGGTCGCTGCCCAGCCAGCCGAGCGCGAACTCCACCATCATCATGCCGATGTCGCGCAGGTTGGCGTCGATCAGCGCCGCGCGCCGCGCGGGATCGAGCGCGGGGAAACACAACGCGATGTTGGCGGCGGCGATGCGCCGCCGCGCCGAGGGCATGCGCGCCACCAGCGCGCCCAGTCGACGCCCCAGCCACGGCAGCAGCGTCTGCGGCAGATGGGCGACCAGCCACACCGCCGCCACGCCAAGCCATGCCGGCCAGTGGCGGGGAGCAAGCAGCGATCGGGTGAACTCGGGGCGGGGCATGCCGGGCATCGTCGGCATTGTAACGGGCCACCAGGAGCCTGCGCGCGAGCCCGCTCCGGACGCTGTCGTTATACTCGCGCGTTGATTGCAAGGATCTGCCGTTGCGCTTCCTGTACACCCTCGCGATGTTCCTGGTCACGCCGGTGCTGGTGCTGCGCCTGCTGGTGCGGGGCTTGCGTTCGTCGCCACACCACCACCGGCGCTGGCTGGAGCGTTTCGGATCGTTCGACGCGCCCGGCTTCAGCGGCAGCCTGTGGATTCACGCGGTGTCGGTGGGCGAGGTCAACGCGGCCGAGCCGTTGCTCAAGGCACTGCAGCGCAACTACGCTCATGCGCCGCTGGTGGTCAGCACGGTCACCCCCACCGGCGCCGCGCGCGTGCAGCAGCTGTTCGGCGACAGCGTGCTCCACGTCTACCTGCCGTACGACCTGCCGTTCGCGGTGCGCCGCTTCATGAAGCGCGTGCGGCCGCGTCTGGCGGTGATCGTGGAAACCGAGATCTGGCCCAACCTCTACTTCGCCTGCCGCCAGCGCGGCATCCCGCTGATGATCGTCAATGCGCGATTGTCCGAGCGCTCGATGCGCGGCTACAAGCCGCTGCGTCCGCTGATCGCCTCGGCGCTGCGCTGCGTGAGCGTGATCGCCGCGCAGTCGCGCACCGATGCCGCACGCTATCGCCTGCTGGGCGCCGATCCGCAGTCGGTGCTGGTCAGCGGCAACATGAAGTTCGACGTGCCGATCCCTGACGGCGCGGTGGCGGCCGGCGCCACGATGCGCGCCCACTGGGGGCCGCGGCGGCCGGTGTGGATGGCGGCCAGCACGCACGATGGCGAGGAGCTGGCCGTGCTGGAGGCGCATCTGAAAGTGTTGCAGCGCCTGCCTGACGCGCTGCTGCTGCTGGCGCCGCGCCATCCCGAGCGTTTCCGGCTGGTGGAGCACACCGTGCGCAGCCTCGGTTTCACGGTCGCCACGCGCAGTCTCCAGGGCGTGCCGGCGGGCGCACATCAGGTCTTCGTGATCGACGCCATGGGGCAACTGATCCCGTTCTTCGCGGCCTCGGACCTCGCCTTCATCGGCGGCAGCCTGGTGCCGATCGGCGGCCACAACGTGCTGGAGCCGGCGGCGCTCTCGGTGCCGGTGCTGGTGGGGCCGCACACCTTCAATTCGGAAGAGATCATCCGCAGCCTGATCGAGGACGGCGGCGCCGAACGCGTGGCAGCCGCCGAGCAACTCGGTCCGCACGTGCTGCGGTTGCTGCTCGACGCACCGCGTCGCGCACAGATGGGCGAGGCGGCGCGACAGGTGTTCGAGCGCGAGCGCGGGGCGGTGCGGCGCGTCATGCAGCTGGTCGACGCACTGCTGCAGGAGTAGACGGTCAGCGCCTCACTGCAGCAGGGCGTTGATATCCTGGATGTCCTTGAAGTCGGCCGTGCCGGCGGCTTGCTGCAGCAGCAGCTTGTTCAGGATGAACTGGTGGCGTGCCTGCGAATAGGCGCTTTCCGACTGGGTCAGGGTCTGGATCGCCAGCAGCACGTCGGTGAAAGTCTGCGTGCCGACCTCGAAGCCCGCACGGGTGGCTTCCAACGCTTTCTGGCCGGACTCCACCGACGCCTTGCCCGACTCCACCTGCGAAATGCCGGCGAGCACCGAGCGGTAGTAGTTGAGCGTGTTCTGGATCACCTGGCGGCGCTGCAATTCCAGCGCGTCGTTGGCGGCGTCGCGCTGGTAGATCGACTGGCGCACGCGCGACTGGGTGTAGCCGCCGGAAAAGATCGGCACGTTCAGGGTCAGCCCGATGGTGGTCGAGGCCGGGCGCTCCGAACCGATGCGGGCGGGGTCCTGGTACCAGCTGCTGCTCTTGCCGTAGTTCACGCTGGCGCTGATCGTGGGCAGGTGGCCGGAGCGCGCTGCGGTGATGTTGTGTTCGGCGGTCCGCACGTTGTCCTGCTGCGCCTGCAAGGTCGGGTTGTTCTCCAGTGCCTGCTTCACCCACGCCTGCGGATCGCTGGGCGCGGGCGCGTCCATCGGCAGGTCGTCGCGCAGCTTCTTGAGCTCGCCCACCGGCTTGCCGGTGATGACGCGCAAGGCCTCGCGGTCGTTGTCGAGCGTGTTCTGCGCCGCGATGGTCTGGGTCTTGGCGTTCTCGTAATAGGCTTTGGCCTGGTACACATTGGTGATCGCCGACAGGCCCACCTTGTATTGCTGGTCGGCCTGGTCGTACTGGCGCTTGAAGGCGTCCTCGTTGGCCTTGGCGAAGGTCAGCTGATCCTCGTCGTTGAGCACGGTGAAGTACGCCGCGGTGACGCGCACCAGCAGGTCCTGCGCCGCGGCCTGGTAGGTCGCGTCCTGCGCATCCTTGGCGGAGTGCGCGGCCTTGAGGTTGGCGTACTTGCTGAAGTCGAACACGGTCTGGGTCAGCGTGGCATTCAGGCTGCGCGTGCGCAGGTGGCCACCGTCGGAGGCGGTGCCGTTGGACGCCAGCGGGCCGGTACAGGTGTAGTTGCCGCTGCCGGCGGCGATGCCGCTGCACAGGAAGCTGTTGGCGCCGGTGCCGAAGTCGAGGCCGCTGTTGCCCTGGCCGCCGTTGGCCTGCTGCAGGGTGAGCGAACCGTCGATCTGCGGCAGCAATCCGGCACGCGCCTGCGGCACGCCTTCGCCGGTAGCCAGCCGCGTGGCGTCGGCCTGGGCCAGCACCGGGTCGTTGGCGCGCGCGTCGCGATAGGCATCGAGCAGATCCTCGCCATGGCTGGGCAGCGAGACGGCGGCCAGCGCCAAGGCCAGGGAGAGCAGCTTCAATTGCATGGAATGCCTCGTGTGGATCGGGGACGGCGGGGAGGGAGCTACAGAACGAATCGCGGCGCCGGCTCGGCATGCACCAGATACGGCAGGTCGGTCTCGAACAGGCCTTGCATGCGCACCTCGCCGGCCGCTTCCAGAACCAGCAGGCTGGCGCGCTGCACCGGCGACTGTCCGCTCACCACGAACGCGCGACCGCCGGGCTTGAGCCACGCACGCCAGCGCGACGGAACTTCCGCCACGGCGCCGGTGACCACCAGCACGTCGAACAAGCCGTCCGGCTGCCATGCGCGCACCGCCTCGCCGGTGACCAGGCTGGCGTTGCCGATGCCGGCGTGGCGCAGCCGCTCGCTGGCGGCGGCGGTGAAATCGGCATGGATGTCCACGCTGACCAGTTGTGCCGACAGGGTGGCGAGGCACGCGCTGAGATAACCCGAGCCGGTGCCGATTTCCAGCACCCGGTCGGTGGCCTGCACGTCCAGCGCCTGCAGCATGCGACCTTCGACCACCGGCTTCATCATCACCTCGCCATGGCCCAGCGGCAGGCACAGGTCGGCGAAGGCCAGCTGCCGGTGTTCGGCGGCGACAAAATCCTCGCGGCGCACGCGACTGATGACGTCGAGCACGCGGCCGTCGAGCACCTCCCACGGACGCACCTGGTTCTCCACCATGTTCGTGCGTGCCTGTTCGAAATTCATCGCCATCTGTGCATGCCTGCGCTGTCCCGGAAGAACCCGGAAGGATAAGCTCTGCCACCTGTCGCGACAATGGCGGCGCCGCTTGACACGTAGCCTGACGGCTGCGCCGCGGCCCACGAAGTGCCGGAAGTCATCGGCCCTGCGTGACGTCCGTCACCCCATGGTGCGCGCCGGATCGGGCGCTGGCCATGGCCAGATTGCCGCAGCATGGCAAATAAATAAACCGAAGCGTATACTAAAGGCTGATCATCCGTATTTGAAGGTGGAGGACATGAGTACCAGCGCGCCCATCAGAGCCCAGGGACCCGGTCGCCCGAAGGACATGGAGAAGCGTGCGGCCATCCTGGCAGCAGCCAAGGCGCTGTTCATCAGCAATGCCTTCGCCGGTACCAGCATGGATGCGATCGCGGCCGATGCCGGCGTGTCCAAACTCACCGTCTACAGCCATTTCGGCGACAAGGACAACCTGTTCCGTGAAGTCATCCGCTCGCGCATCCAGGACCTGCTGCCGGAGGAAACCTACCGCTTCGACCCGCAGGCGGACATCCGCGAGACCTTGCTGCGGGTGGCGCTGACCCACGCCCATCTGGACTGCAACGCCGAAACCGTGGGCACCTTCCGCGCCATCCTCAGCGACTGCCGCCAAGGCAATCCGCGCTACGGCAAGCTGATCTGGGAAGAAGGCGCCACGCGCACCCACGGCCTGATGGAACGCCTGCTGCAGCAGGCGGTTGACGCCGGCAAGCTCGACATCGACGACGTGCGCCGGGCCAGCATGCAGTTCCTCACCCTGATCAAGGGCAACCTGATGATGCGGCAGATGTTCGGCTGCACGAATTGCCCGGAGAGCTACCTGCAGGAGATCGAGAGCACCGCGCGCGCCGGCGTGGACACCTTCCTGCGCGCCTTCCTGCCGCGCTGACCGCGGCCAGCTCTTCACCCGGCTTTCTCGGGCCGATGCCCATGCTCTGCCGATACCCTTGCGCCGGAAGGCTCCTTGCCGCCGGCGCCTCCGTCCGCAGGAGCAAGCCATGGCCAAGACGAAGCCGTTCGTCAGCGACATCGAGAACATCCGCAAGCGCGCGCGTCAGGACATCGATCGCGGCGCGATGACCGCCGGCTACAGCGCCGACCGCGAAACCGTCATCAAGCTGCTCAACCACGCCCTGGCCACCGAGCTGGTCTGCGTGCTGCGTTACAAGTATCACTACTACATGGCCGCGGGGATCAACTCGCAGGCGATCCGGGCCGAGTTCCTGGAACATGCCAACGAGGAACAGGGGCACGCCGACCAGATCGCCGAGCGCATCACGCAGCTCGAGGGCAAGCCGAACCTGTCGCCGGAAGGCCTGCTCAGCCGCAGTCACTCGGACTATGTCGAGGGCGAGGACATCGTCGACATGATCAAGGAGGATCTGGTCGCCGAGCGGATCGCCATCGACAGCTATCGCGACATGATCGCCTACATCGGTGCCGACGACCCCACCACGCGCCGCATGCTGGAAGGCATCCTGGCGGTGGAGGAGGAGCACGCCGAGGACATGAACACGCTGCTGGAACAACTCGGCAGGAAGGGCGAGCCGGCCCGGCCGGCGCCCATGCGTCAGGCCGCCGAACAGCCGGGCGGTACCCGCAAGCGCGGTTGAGCGGGCAGATCGGCCGGAGCCCCTGCTACCAGCCGGCCAGCACCAGCTTGCCGATGCTGCCGCCCGATTCCAGCCGGCGATGCGCTTCGCGCAGGTTCGCCGCGTTGATCGGTTGCAGCGTCTCGCGCCGGATACCCTGCAGCTCGCCGGCGTCCACCAGGTCGGCGACGCGGCCGAGGATGCGGCCCTGCTCGGCCATGTCGGCGGTCCGGAAACGCGGGCGGGCGAACATGAACTCCCAGTGGATGCCGATGCATTTGGCCTTGTACGGGTCGCCGATGCGCAGTGCGCCGTGCGGCTCCACGATCAGGCCGACATGGCCTTGCGGCGCCAGCAGCGCGCCCAGTTCGTCCCAGTAGGCATCCGTGTCGGCGAGGTTGAGTGCGGCGTCGACGCTCGCGAAACCCAGCGCGGCAAGTTGCGGCGCCAGCGGCTGGCGATGGTTCACCACGTGCTGCGCGCCCATCACCTGGCACCAGTCGGCGCTCTCGGCGCGCGAGGCGGTGGCGATCACGGTGAAGCCCGCGCGCCGCGCCAGCTGGATCGCGATCGAGCCCACGCCACCGGCGCCGGCGATGACCAGCAACGACTGGCCCTCGCCGCCGTGCTCGCTGTCGAACGGCATGCGCTGGAACAGCAGCTCCCACGCGGTGATCGCCACCAGCGGCAGCGCCGCCGCGTCGGCGACATCCAGGCGGCGCGGCATCAACGCCGCCAGACGCGCGTCCACCGCCTGGAACTGCGCATTGCTGCCCGGCCGGGTGACGTCGCCGGCGTAATACACGCGGTCGCCCGGCTTGAAACCGGTCACCGCGCCGCCCACGGCTTCCACCGTGCCGGCAGCGTCGTAGCCCAGTACTTTCGGTTGTGCCTCCACCTGTGACTTCGGTGCGCGCAGCTTGGTATCGACCGGATTCACCGACACGGCCTCGACACTTACCAGCAGGTCGTGTTCGCCCGGCACGGGCATGGGCAGTTCCACGTCGAGCAATGCCTGCGGATCGTCGATCGGCAGGTAGCGGGTGAGGGCGACGGCTTTCATGGGAATGACTCCGGGGCGACGGGTAGACATCGGTGAGCGACACGCTGCGCGATACACCGTCAGGCGATGACAAGCATACGGCGGTGGCACGCTCTGGCGGTCAAGCCTGCCCGGCGGAACGTGCCGCCGCGGGCGCGGTCCGCTCGACAGTGCCGGGGCGGCCGCGTTGTAAGCTGCGGACTCCGCTCGCCACCTCCGCAGGAGCCGTCCGATGCTGACCCCTGACACTTCCCCCGCGCCGCGCCGCGGCCTGCGCCGGGCGATCCTGGCCGTGGTCGCCGTGCTGGTGCTGCTGATCGCGGCGTCGATGTGGTGGTGGGATACCGAGCCGGCGCTGTTCGATCCGGTGGCGGTCACGCAGACCCGAATGCAGGAATTGAAGCGGCCGGTGAGTACCGGCGCCACCACCACGGTCACCCTGATCGCTTCGGTGCGCACCCTGCTCGACAAGCGCGGCGGCTACCTCAGCAACGACAAGCTGCCGCCGGGCGTGCTGCTGGACAACATCCCCAACTGGGAATTCGGCTCGCTGACCGCCTCGCGCGACCTGGTGCGCGCGCTGCGCAACGACTTCAGCCGCTCGCAGACGCAGTCGACCGAAGACAAGGACCTGGTCCGAGCCGATCCGCTGCTCAACAGCCCCAACGACCGCTGGCTGCTGCCCAGTTCGGAGAGCCAGTACCGCAAGGCGATCAAGTATCTGGACGGCTATCTGACGAGGCTCGGCGACGCCGACGACAGCAGCGCGCACTTCTACGCGCGCGCCGACAACCTGGCCGATTACCTGCAGCTGGTGTCGGCGCGGCTGGGCTCGTTGTCGCAGCGGCTGTCCGCCAGCGTGGGCCAGATCCGCATCGGCGACGCGGACGCCTCCGATCCGGCCAGCGCGTCCACAGTGGCCGCACCCGGCGGCGGCCGGCTGGTCAAGACCCCGTGGACGCAGATCGACGACAACTTCTACGAAGCACGCGGCTACACCTGGACGCTGCTGGAACAGCTCAAGGCGATTCAGCGCGATTTCGGTCCCATCCTGCGCTCCAAGCATGCCGACGTGAGCCTGGAGCAGGTGATCCGCGAGCTGGAGGAGGCGCAGCGGCCGCTGCACAGTCCGGTGGTCCTGAACGGTTCGCCGTTCGGCTTCTTCGCCAACCATTCGCTGGTGATGGCGAACTACGTGTCGCGCGCCAATGCGGCGCTGATCGACCTGCGCGAGTTGCTCAAGCGCGGCTGATGCCGCCCGATCCACGAGCTCCGCGCGGGCTCGTGGATCGAATCGAGTTGCGGCTCAGGCCTTGGGGCCGTGCTCGGCTTGGTAGCGGGCGATGCCAGCCAGGATTTCGGCCCTGGCCTCGTCGGCGCCGACCCAGCCCTCCACCTTGACCCACTTGCCCTGCTCCAGGTCCTTGTAGTGCTCGAAGAAGTGGCCGATGCGCTGCAGCCAGTGCGGCGAGACGCCCTTCATGTCGTTGATGTGGGCGTAGCCGGGGAACACCTTGGGCGAGGGGATCACCACCAGCTTCTCGTCGGCGCCGGCCTCGTCGGTCATCTGCAGCATGCCCACCGGATGGCAGCGGATCACCGAGCCCACGGCCAGCGACAACGGCAGGATCACCACCGCGTCCAGCGGGTCGCCGTCGCCGCCCAGGGTGCCGGGCACGTAGCCGTAGTTGCACGGGTAGCGCATCGGGGTGGACAGGATGCGGTCGACGAAGATCGCGCCCGATTCCTTGTCCACCTCGTACTTGACCGGTTCGGCGTCCTTGGGGATCTCGATGATGACGTTGATTTCGTTTGGCACGTCGCGACCGGCGGGGACAAGATGCAGACCCATGGGAATCCTCAGGCGGGAAAAAACAGTCCGCTAGGATACGCCAAACCCTGCTGCATCGCAGCACCGCGTGTCAGCCACCGCGGCCGTGGCGGTAGGGACGCTCACGCAGCCACTTGGTGGCGATCCATTTCTCCCCGCAGATCACCGGCAGACCGGCATGCAGCGAGCGAGGGTCGCCGCTTTCGTAGGCGAAATAGACGGCCGAACCGCGACGTGCAGTGATGGTCAGGCCCAACTCGGGGAAAGCGGTACCCCCGCCCAGCTCGGGCGTGTTGAGGTACATCACCACACTGGCGATGCGCTGGCCGCCGGAACGGGTGATGGCGTCGTAGCCGGGCAAGGCGGGGTCAAACCAGTCGAAATGCGGCTCGTACTCCTGGCCCGGGCGGTAATGCAGGATCTGCAGCCCTTCGCCGTGGCTGACCGGCAGGCCGAGCAGGTCGGCCAGGCGCTGCTCGATGCGCGCGACCAGCGGCAGCTCGCCGAGGGAAAAGAACATGCCCTCGCTGGTGCGGCGCTGGTCCACCTGCTGTTTGCCGTCGTCGTCGACGGTGAGCGCGCGCGCCAGCCGCGGCCGCGCCAGCTCGATCAGCTCGGCGCATTCGGCGTCGTCCAGGATGTTTTCCAGCACGCGCAGCGGCGGTTCGTCGACACCCAGCGACACGCCGATGACGTGGTCGCCGATGGAAACTGCCGGCGCCTGGGGGTGCTTCGTGCGCAACCCGCACGGCGCCGGCGCGGCCGTGCTGGCGTGCAAGGTGGCCAGCGGCAACTTCAACACCTCGGCGACGATGCTGCGGCTCTGCCGCGGATCGTAGCCGTTGTCCTTCATCAGCTTGAGCACCTCAGGCACGCCGTGGCCGGCCCGCGTGGTGGCGAGAATCCATTCGCGCAGTTCATGGCTGATGGCGGTGCGTGACGGCATGACGGGAGGGCTTGCGATCGGCGGATCAGCATACTTCAGCGACCGCGATCGCCGCACGCCCGCGCGAGCGTGCGGCGATCGCCGCTACTTCAGCTGATCCCACAGGAAGTCGTAGGCCATCGCGTGCATGTGGGCGGACTGCTGGTTGTCCGCGCCGGCGCCGTGGCCGCCTTCGAGGTTCTCGTAGAACCACACGTCGGGGTGGCCTTGCGCCTGCATCTTCGCCGCCATCTTGCGTGCCTGCACCGGGCCCACGCGGTCGTCGCTGGTGGCGGTGTAGAACAGCACCGGCGGGTAGCGGCCGTCCTTGCGCACGTTCTGGTACGGCGAGAAGGTCTTGATGAAATTCCAGTCGGCGGTGTCCGGGTTGCCGTACTCGGCCATCCACGAGGCGCCGGCGGAGAGGTGCGAGTAGCGCTTCATGTCCAGCAGCGGCACCTCGCAGGCGATCGCGCCGAACAGCTGCGGATACATCGTCAGCATGTTGCCCATCAGCAGGCCGCCGTTGCTGCCGCCTTCGGCGCCCAGGTGCTGCGCCGAGGTGACGCCGCGCTTGATCAGGTCCTGCGCGACGGCGGCGAAGTCCTCGTACGCGCGTGGGCGGTTCGCCTTCAGCGCGGCCTGGTGCCACTGCGGGCCGTATTCGCCGCCGCCGCGGATGTTGGCGACCACGTAGACGCCGCCGCGATCCAGCCAGGCGCGCCCGATGCTGCCGCTGTAGTGCGGCAGCAGCGACACCTCGAAGCCGCCGTAGCCGTAGAGCAGGGTGCGGTTGGTGCCGTCCAGCTTGATGCCCTTGGGCGCAATCTCGAAATACGGTACGCGGGTACCGTCCTTCGAGGTCACGAAATGCTGGCTGACGGTGAATTTCGACGCGTCGAAGAACGCCGGCTCCTGCTTGATCGTCTCGGCCGGCGCGCTGCCCAGCACGCCGCGTTCGAGCGAGGCGGGGGTGAGGAAACCGGCGACGTCGAGCCAGTACTCGTCGCTGTGGTCGGGGTCGGTATCGACGACGCTGATCGTGCTGAGCGCGGGAGCGCCGGGCAGGGTCTCCGGATGCCAGCCGTCGTCGATGCCCTCCATCCGCGGCGGGGTGAGCACTTCCAGCCGGCTCTTGACGTCGTCCAGCACATCGAGGATCAGGTGGTTGCGGGTCCAGGCGTAGCTGGACAGTGCGGTGTGCTCGTCCGGCTTGAACAGCACGGTGAACTCGCGCTTGCCGGCCATGAAATCGTCGAAGCGGGTGGCCAGCAGCGCGCCGGAGGGATAGGTGGCGCCGCCGACCGTCCACGGCGAGCGGGTCTGTACCAGCAGCCATTCGCGGTGGGCATTGGCGTCGGCGTCGGTGGGCACGTCGAGGCGGGTCAGTTTGCCGTCATGGCGCAGGAACAACTCGCTGTGGAAGAAATCCCTGGCCACCGACACGAAGTCGCGCTCGTAACCCGGCGTGCGGTCGTGGAAGGCGCTGACCGCGAGGTCGTCGTGCTTGCCCTCGTGCACGATCGTGGCGGCCGACAGCGGCGTGCCGCGCTTCCACTCCTTGACGATGCGCGGATAGCTGGACGCGGTCATCGAACCGGGGCCGAAGTCGGTGCCCACGTAAATGGTGTCCTCGTCGATCCAGCCAACGTCGCTCTTGGCCACCGGCAGCTCGAAGCCGCCCTTCACGAACGCCTTCTTCGGGATGCTGAACTCGCGCACCGCCACCGCGTCGCCGCCGTCGGGCGACAGCGACACCAGGCAGCGCTCGAACGCCGGCTTGAGGCATTGCACGCCCTTGAAAACCCAGCGCTTGCCCTCGGCCTGGTTCAGCGCGTCGATGTCCAGCAGCACCTCCCACGCCGGCTCGGCCTTGCGGTATTCGGCCAGCGTGGTGCGGCGCCAGACGCCGCGCGGGTGGGTCTTGTCGCGCCAGAAGTTGTACAGCTCGCCGCCCATGCGGTTGACGTAGGGAATGCGTGCATCCGAGTCGAGCACCTGCAGGATCTCGTCGCGCGTCTTGTCGAAGGCGGCATCGCTGGCGAAGCGGGACTGCGTGCGCGCGTTCTCCTGTTTCACCCAGTCCATCGAGCGACTGCCGTGGATGTCTTCGAGCCACCGCCATGGGTCGTCAGCGGCGGCCTGGTCGGCAGAGGTTTTCGCGGTTGGGGTGTCGCTGGCGTGGGCAGGGTTCATGCCCGTCAGTGTGACGCCGAGCGCCAGGGTGAGCCAGACCAGTCTCATGAGGTTTCTCCTGTGGGGCGGGCGTGGGATGGCCAGCGGTCGAGCGTACCTCGTGCGGCCGCTAGCCGCCGGGTTCCGGCGGCGACAAACGAAAATCCCGCCGCAGCGGGATTTTCGTCGAGCCGGATGGTCGCGGTTACAGCAGCGGGATCATCAGCAAGGCCACGATGTTGATGATCTTGATCAGCGGGTTCACCGCCGGGCCGGCGGTGTCCTTGTACGGGTCGCCGACGGTGTCGCCGGTGACCGCGGCCTTGTGCGCCTCGGAGCCCTTGCCGCCGTGGTGGCCGTCCTCGATGTACTTCTTCGCGTTGTCCCAGGCGCCGCCGCCGGTGGTCATCGAGATGGCCACGAACAGGCCGGTGACGATGGTGCCGATCAGCACGCCGCCGAGCGCCTTCGGGCCGAGCAGCAGGCCGACCACGATCGGCACCGCCACCGGCAGCAGCGACGGCACGATCATCTCGCGGATCGCCGAGCGGGTCAGCATGTCCACCGCGCGCGAGTACTGCGGCTTGCCGGTGCCCTGCATGATGCCGGCGATGTCGCGGAACTGGCGGCGCACTTCCTCCACCACCGCGCCGGCGGCACGGCCCACCGCCTCCATCGCCATCGCGCCGAACAGGTAGGGGATCAGGCCGCCGATCAAGAGGCCGATGATCACCATGTGGTCGGACAGGTCGAAGGTCAGCGGGGAATACGCCGTGCCCGCGGCCAATGCCTTGGCCTGGGCGGCGACGTCGAGGTTGTGCGTGTAGTCGGCGAACAGCACCAGTGCGGCCAGCGCGGCCGAGCCGATCGCGTAGCCCTTGGTCACCGCCTTGGTGGTGTTGCCGACTGCGTCGAGTGGATCGGTGACGCCGCGCACTTCCGGCGGCAGGTCGGCCATCTCGGCGATGCCGCCGGCGTTGTCGGTGATCGGGCCGTAGGCGTCCAGCGCCACGATCATGCCGGCCATCGACAGCATGGCGGTGGCGGCAATCGCGATGCCGTACAGGCCGCCCTGGCTGTAGGCGCCCCAGATCGCCGCGCAGATCACGATCACCGGCATCGCGGTGGACTTCATCGACACGCCGAGGCCGGCGATGATGTTGGTGCCGTGGCCGGTGGTCGATGCCGCCGCGATGTGCTGCACCGGCTTGTACTGGGTGCCGGTGTAGAACTCGGTGATCCACACGATCAGGCCGGTCAGCACCAGCCCGATCAGCGCGCAGTGGAACAGCGCGTGGCTGGAGATGACGCTGCCGTCGCCGGCGGTCAGGCCCTGCGGCAGCAGGCTGCCGGTGACGAACCAGAACGCGACCGCGGAGAGCACCGCCGAGACGATCACGCCCTTGTACAGCGCGCCCATGATCGAGCCGCCGGCCTTCACCCGGACGAAGAAGGTGGCGATGATCGAGGCGATGATCGACACGCCGCCGAGCAGCAGCGGGTACAGCACGGCAGCCAGGTTGTCGGCGAAGCTAAGGCCCGCCAGCAGCATGGTGGCGATCACCGTCACCGCGTAGGTCTCGAACAGGTCGGCCGCCATGCCGGCGCAGTCGCCCACGTTGTCGCCCACGTTGTCGGCGATCACCGCCGGGTTGCGCGGGTCGTCCTCGGGGATGCCGGCCTCGACCTTGCCGACCAGGTCGGCGCCGACGTCCGCGCCCTTGGTGAAGATGCCGCCGCCCAGGCGCGCGAAGATCGAGATCAGCGAGCTGCCGAAGGCCAGCCCGACCAGCGCATGCAGGGCGGTCTCGCCGGTGACACCGAAGTGGCCGAGCGCCAGCCAGTAGCCGGCCACGCCGAGCAGGGCCAGGCCGACCACCAGCATGCCGGTGATCGCGCCGCCGCGGAACGCCACGTCCATCGCCGCGCCGAGGCCGCTGCGCGCCGCCTCGGCGGTGCGCACGTTGGCGCGCACCGAGACGTTCATGCCGATGTAGCCGGCCGCGCCGGACAGGATCGCGCCGAGCAGGAAGCCGATCGCGGTCGGCCAGTTCAGGAAGAAACCGATCAGCAGCAGCAGCACCACGCCGACCAGGCCGATGGTGGTGTACTGGCGGTTGAGGTAGGCGCGCGCGCCTTCCTGGATGGCCGCGGCGATCTCCTGCATCCGTTCGTTGCCCGGCGATTTCGCCAGGATCCAGCGCGCGGACAGCGCGCCATACAGAACCGCCACCACCGCACACGCAACGACGATCCACCAGCCATACTGCTGCAGCATCGGAGCCTCCCCATGGGTTGTAAGTGGCCGTCCGGAACGGGCGGTCGCGGGGAGTATAGGCAGACGTGGCGCCGCGGGCCGTTGTGCGCCGCAGCGCCGCGCGCAAACGAAGAGGCCATGCACGCGTGCATGGCCTCGGGTGGTCAGGATCGGAATCGACTTACTGCAGCGCGATGTCCAGGATGATGCCGGTGGCGATGGCGACCAGCAGGTAGTCGTTGTTCGCCCTCACCCAGTGGTAACCGCGCGGCGGCGGACGCAGGCGGTAATGGCCGTAATCGTGCACGACGTAGGTCGGACCGTAGTAGCGGTGGCCACGTTCCCAGCGATGATGGCGCACCGGGTAGTAGCGCGGGCCGGCGTAGCGATAGTCCCGGTAGCCATAGTTCCAGCGGCGGTCGTCATGGTGGCGATAGTCGCGCCGCCAGTCGCCATGGCGACGATCGTCGTGTCCGCGGCGGCCGTCATGGTGGCGGTCGTGGCCGCGGTCGTGGCCGTAGCGTCCGTGGTCGTCCGGACCGGGACCGGGACCGGGGGCGGCCAGCGCGACACTGCCGGTGCCGAGCAGGGCAAGCGCAACGAGCAGGCGGTGGATGAGTTTCATCTCGAGTCTCCTCCCGTGGAGGGTCGCGGCCGCAGCAGCACGGCGATCGACCCGGGCAGGATGGAGCGTAAGAAGCTGCGGCTGAACGCAAGCCTATGCGGGCGCCCCTGTTTTCAGGTGGCGCTCAGCACGGTGACGCCGGTCACGAAAGCCGTGGAGTTCAGCGCCCGAATGCCGCCAGCTTCTTTGTCACCGCCGTGTTCTTCAGCCGCACGTAGCGCGGCAGGCCGTCCTTGCCGTAGGGCAACGGCGCCTCGCCGCGGATCAGCGGGGCGAGGTAGCGGCGGGCGGCGGCGGTGATGCCGAAGCCGTCGCGGCTGATGAAGTTCTTCGGCATCTTCTTCTCGCGGTTGGCGATCTTCGCCAGCGGCGCGGGCGCGATCTTCCAGCGGTACGGCGCATCGGACGTGCGCACGATCACCGGCATCACCGCGTTCATTCCGGCCAACGCGTAGTCGACCGCGGCCTTGCCCACGGTGTACGCCTGCTCGGCGTCGACCTGCGAGGCGGCGTGGCGCGCAGAGCGTTGCAGGTAGTCCGGTAGCGCCCAGTGGTACTTGTAGCCGAGCTTTTCCTTGACCAGTGCTGCCAGCACCGGCGCCACCCCGCCGAGTTGCGAATGGCCGAACGCGTCGCGCGTACCGGCCTCGGCGAGGAACTGGCCGGCCGCGTTGCGCACGCCTTCGGAGGCGACCACGGTGCACCAGCCGACGCGCTCGACGGTGGCTTTCACCTTGGCCAGGAACGCGGCCTCGTCGAACGCGTTCTCGGGGAACAGGATGATGTGCGGCGGCGCGTCCGCGCCTTCGCCGGCCAGGCCGGCGGCGGCGGCGATCCAGCCGGCGTGGCGGCCCATCACTTCGAGGATGAACACCTTGGTCGAGGTCTCGGCCATCGAAGCCACGTCGAGGCTGGCTTCCAGCGTGGAGATCGCGGTGTATTTCGCCACCGAGCCGAAGCCGGGGCAGCAGTCGGTGACGGCGAGGTCGTTGTCCACCGTCTTGGGCACGCCGATGCAGCGGATGTCGTAACCCATTGCCTTGCCCAGCTGCGAGATCTTCAGCGCGGTGTCGGCCGAGTCGTTGCCGCCGTTGTAGAGGAACCAGCGGATGTCGTGGGCGCGGAACACCTCGATCAGCCGCTCGTACTCGACGCGGTTGTCCTGCAGCGACTTCAGCTTGTAGCGGCACGAGCCGAACGCGCCGCCGGGCGTGTGGCGCAGTGCGGCGATCGCGGCGGCCGATTCCTTCGAGGTGTCGATCAGCTCCTCGCGCAGCGCGCCGAGGATGCCGTTGCGCGCGGCGTACACCTTCACCCCCTTGCCGCGGGCGGCCTCGATCACGCCGGCGGCGGTGGCGTTGATCACGGCGGTGACGCCGCCGGATTGGGCGTACAGCAGGTTGCCGGTAATGGCGGGCGAACGGCGGTTCGGGCTCATGGGATCCTCGATCGGGCAGTGGCAGCGTGGCAGCGGTGTCGGCAAATCTTTTTTCTGCAACAGTTACTTGGCTGGATACGACGAAGGTCGCTGTTTGACGGCACCCGGTGCAGCGGCTAATTTGACGGCAATTTCGTGCATCGGGCGGGCTGCTGCAGCGTGCGGCGGCCCGCCGAATTCGTGGAGCATTATGCGACTCGTCCTACTTGGTGCGCCCGGTTCGGGCAAAGGTACGCAGGCGGCCCGGCTGAAGACGGCTCTGGGTGTTCCGCATATCTCGACCGGCGACATGCTGCGCGCCGCCGTCGCCGCCGGCACTGCGATGGGGCTCAAGGCCAAGGCGGTGATGGACGCCGGCCAGCTGGTTTCCGACGACATCCTGCTCGGCATGCTGGAAGAGCGCCTGGCCCAGCCCGACGCGAAGGCCGGCTTCATCCTCGACGGCTACCCGCGCAACCTGGCCCAGGCCGATGCGCTCGACCACCTGCTGGCCAAGCTCGGCCAGCCGCTGGATGCGGTGGTGAAGCTGGAGGTGCCGGACGCGGCGATCATCAAGCGTGTGGAAATCCGCTTCAAGGCCGAAGGCCGCGCCGACGACAACCCCGACACCGTGCGCAGGCGGCTGGGCGTCTACGCCGAGCAGACCGCGCCGGTGGCGGATTTCTACGCCGGCCGCGGCAAGCTGCAGGTGGTGGACGGCGTCGGCGAACTGGCCGAGGTCACCGCGCGGATCGAGCGCGCGCTGCAGAACGAAGCCGCCGCCGCGAACGGCTGAGTGCTTCCCCGCTCCGGCGGAGCGGATTTCACGGAGTCGCTCGGCATGCGTCTGCACATCCTCGGCATCTGCGGCACCTTCATGGGCGGCGTCGCGGCGCTCGCACGCGAGCTGGGCCACGCGGTCGAAGGTTCCGACGCCAACGTCTATCCGCCGATGAGCACCCAGCTGGAGGCGCTCGGCATCGGCCTGGTGAGCGGCTATGCGGCCGAAAACCTGCAGCCGGCGCCGGATCTGGTGGTGGTCGGCAACGCGATGAGCCGCGGCAACCCGGCGGTCGAGTACATGCTCGACGCGCGTCTGCGCTACGTCTCCGGCCCGCAGTGGCTGGGCGAGACGGTGCTGGCCGGGCGCGACGTGCTGGCCGTGGCCGGCACCCATGGCAAGACCACCACGACCAGCCTGCTGGCGCATCTGCTGGAAAGCGCGGGGGTGGCGCCGGGGTTCCTGGTCGGCGGAGTGCCGGGCAATTTCGGGGTGTCGGCGCGGCTGGGGGGCAAGCAGGCATACGCGGGCCCCGAACCCTCATCCGGCGCTGCGCGCCACCTTTTCACCCGCGAGGGGACTCCCCAAGGGTCGCCGAGGGGAGAAGGGAGTGTTGTGCCGCCTGCGGCGGCGCCTTTCGTGATTGAGGCGGACGAGTACGACACCGCGTTCTTCGACAAGCGCTCGAAGTTCGTGCACTACCGTCCGCGCATCGCCATCCTCAACAACCTCGAGTACGACCACGCGGACATCTTCCCCGACGTGGCGGCGATCCAGCGCCAGTTCCATCACCTGGTGCGCACCGTGCCGGGCAACGGCCGGTTGATCGTCAATGCGCACGACGAGCGCCTCGCCGAGGTGCTGGCGATGGGTTGCTGGACGCCGGTGGAGACTTTCGGCATCGGCCGCGGCGACTGGCAGGCCACGCTGATCGAGGCGGACGGCTCGGCGTTCGCCGTGCAGCACGCCGACGAGCGGATCGGCGAGGTGCGCTGGTCGCTCCTCGGCAACCACAGCGTGATGAACGCGCTGGCCGCGCTGGCCGCGGCTACGGCGGCCGGTGCCGATCCGCGCGCGCTGCTGCCGGCGTTCGCCGGCTTCGAGAGCGTGAAGCGGCGGATGGAACTGGTCGGCGAAGTGAACGGCGTGCGCGTGTACGACGACTTCGCCCATCATCCCACCGCGATCGCCACCACCCTGGCCGGGCTGCGCGCCAAGGTCGGCGGCGCGCGCATCCTGGTGGTGCTGGAGCCGCGCTCCAACTCGATGCGCCAGGGCGCGCACGCCGCGGCACTGGCGCCGTCGCTGGCCGACGCCGATGGCGTGTTTATCCTGCAGCGGGCGGAGTTGCCCTGGGACGCCGGTGCGGTGATCTCCGCGCTCGATGGCCGCGGCATCGCGGTGCCGACGGTCGACACGCTGATCGCCGAATTGCGCCGGCAGGTACGCTCGGGCGACCAGGTGGTGTTCATGTCCAACGGCGGTTTCGAGGCTGCGCCGCGGCGCTTCGTCGAGCGACTGCGCGGCCGCTGATTCCGTGCACGGACCGCGTCGGTCGGCACTGGGTACACTCGGCCAATGGCCGTCAAATCCGCGCTGCTCGACATCCCGCTGTTCCCGCTCTCCTCGGTGCTGTTTCCCGGCGGGCGGCTGCACCTGCGCATCTTCGAGCCGCGTTATCTGGATCTGGTACGCGAGTGCTGCCGCGACGGAAGCCCGTTCGGTGTGTGTCTGATCCTCGCCGGCCGCGAGACCGGCGAGCCGGCGGTGCCGGCGGCGATCGGCACGCTGGCGCGCATCAGCGACTTCCAGCGCGACGAAAATGGCCTGCTGGGCATCGTGGCCGAAGGCGGCGCGCGCTTTCGCGTGTCGCACAGCCGTGTGCGCGCCGACGGACAGTTGCGCGGCAATGCCGAGCGCTGGCCTGGCGAGCTGCCGCAGGAGGTTCCGGTGGAGTTCGCTCTGCTGCAGAGCATCCTCGAACGACTGATCGAGACGATGGCGCCGCATTGGCGGCATGCCGCGCGCAGCGACTATGACGACGCCAGCTGGCTGGGTTTTCGCCTGGCCGAACTGCTGCCGCTGGACACCCGCGAGCAGCAGCGCATGCTGGAGCTGACTGACCCGCTGCGGCGCCTGGCCGAGCTGCGCGACATCCTGCCGCGTTTCCAGAAGGCGTGAGCGGCGCAGCTACACTGGCAGATCATCCGACGGAGTCGATTCGCATGAGCTCGCTCGCTGGCAAGACCCTGTTCATCACCGGCGCCTCGCGCGGCATCGGCCTGGCGATCGCCCGCCGGGCCGCGCGCGACGGCGCCAACATCGTGATCGCGGCCAAGAGCGCCGTGCCCAATCCCAAACTGCCCGGCACCATCCACACCGCCGCAGCCGAGATCGAAGCGGCGGGTGGTCATGCGCTGGCGCTGCAGGTGGACATCCGCGAGGAGGCCGAGGTGGTCGCCGCGGCGGCGCGGGCGGCGGAGCACTTCGGCGGCATCGACATCGTGGTCAACAACGCCAGCGCGATCTGGCTGGCCGGCACCGAAGGCACGCCGATGAAGCGCTTCGACCTGATGCACCAGGTCAACACGCGCGGCACCTTCCTGGTCACCCAGGCCTGCCTGCCGTACCTGAAGCAGGCGGCCAATCCGCACGTGCTGATGCTGTCCCCGCCGCCCAGCCTCGACCCGAAATGGTTCGCGCCGCATGTCGCCTACACCATCGCCAAGATGGGCATGAGCCTGTGCGTGCTGGGCATGAGTGCGGAATTCGCCCCGCTCGGCATCGCGGTGAACGCGCTGTGGCCGCGCACCGTGATCGCCACCGCGGCGATTGCGATGATCGACGGCATCAGCGCCGGACAATGCCGCAAGCCGGACATCGTCGCCGACGCTGCCCACGTGCTCCTGACGCGGTCGGCGCGAGCATATACCGGCCATTTCGCGATCGATGACGAGGTGCTGCGCGAGGCCGGCGTGACCGATTTCGGCCCCTACGCCGTCGAGCCTGGCGCCACCCTTGCGCCGGACCTGTTCCTCGACTGAACTGCACAGCGGGACAGCGGCGGGCGGTCATCACGTTGCCTCTACCGCAAGCTGCGGCCAGCTCGGTTACACTTCGCCCCGAAATGGGGGGTGGATGGCGGTTGCCGGAACGAGCCGGGTCATCGGCGGGAGTTCCGGGCCAGGGTCTGGGGTAGGCGGTGAACGGGCCAGCCAGGGAGCATTGCGTCGTCTGGGTCGGCAAGCCGACCAGCACCGAACGGAGTCGACTTGAGAAAGCCGACTGGGTGCTGCGCGTGACCGACGCGGACGCATGCACCGGGGTGGGCGCGCGCAGTGACAGTCGCGTGGTGGCGGTGGCGGATCTGCGCCAGCGCGGCGATGGCGATGGCCGGGCGTTGGAGCGCCTGATGGCCGACTGTCCGGACGTGCCGTGGGTTGCCCTGGTGCCGCCGGAAATATCCACCCGGCAGCCATGGGTCGGGCGCATCCTGAAACTCAGCAGCGAGTTCCTGTCCGCTCCGGTGGACGTGACGCGGTTGCTCGATGTGCTGGCCGGCGTGGTCGGCGGTTCCCGCACCCCGGCGAATGATGAGGGTGCGGCCGGCCTCCGCAGCGCCAGGAGCCCGGCCATGCAGGCCGTCGCCGCCATCTTGCGCAAATATGCGCCGGTGGATCTGCCCGTGCTGATTACCGGAGAGACGGGAACCGGCAAGGAGCATGCGGCACGCGCGCTGCACCAGATGTCGTTGCGGTGCGATGGCCCCTTCGTGGCCATCAATTGCGGCGCGCTGCCCGCCAGCCTGGTGCAGGCCGAGCTGTTCGGCCACGAACGCGGGGCCTTCACCGGCGCCGCCGCGCGGCGCATCGGGCATATCGAAAGCGCCGCCGGAGGCACGATCCTGCTCGACGAGGTCGGCGACTTGCCGGACGATGCGCAAACCAGCCTGTTGCGCTTCCTGCAGGAGGGCACGATCGAGCGCGTGGGCAGCAGCCAGTCACGGCGGATCGACGCCAGGGTGGTGGCGGCGACCCATGTGGACCTGGAGCGGGCGGTGGCAGAGGGGCGTTTCCGCGAGGATCTCTACTACCGGCTCAATGTACTGCGTCTGCACATGCCGCCCCTGCGGGAGCGCGAATGCGATATCGAGCCGCTGGCGCGGCATTTCCTGGATGCATTCTGCGCATCCCGCCAGGGCACGCACCTCGATTTTGGCGAGGCTGCGGTGCTGGCGATGCGCCGGTTTGCCTGGCCCGGCAATGTGCGGGAGCTGGAAAACCGGGTGTATCGCGCTGCGGTGGTGGCGGAGGAGGGGCTGATCACCGAGCTCGACCTTGGCCTGGCCTCGCCGGCGCAGGTTGGCGCGGATGCACCGAACAGCCTCGGGCAGGCCCGCGGCCAGGCCGAACGCGACGTGCTGCTGCAGTGCCTGCGCGAGACCGGCTTCAACGTCAGCGAGTGCGCGCGGCGCCTGCATATCTCCCGGGTCAGCGTGTACCGGTTGTGCCGCAAGCACCGCGTGGACCCCGGCCAGATGCGCTGATGCGCGGTCGGTCCGGTGCGACGCTCAGAACATGTAGGGCACCCGGAAGGTGAGGTTGAAGTCGGGTGCGTCAGGGGTGAGACCCATGCCGAGCAAGGCCACGAAGGTGATGCGCGGACTCAGCGCATAGGTCAGGCCAAGGTTGAAAGTGGCGGCGTTGGCATCGCTGCCGATCACGTCGCTCCACGCAGCGCCCTGCTGGCGCAGCGAGGCCTTGGTGGTGAACCGGTCGCTGAAGGAGAGGCTCATGCTGGTGCGCTCGTTGAACGCAAAGGCGACGCCCGCGCCGAAGTAGTAGGCGTCGCCCAGCTTGACCCGGCCGGGCGTGCGCGTATCCGGGTCGGTGTCGATGTCGCCGAAGCTGCGGGGCAGGGAGTAGATGTAGCCGACATTGGCGAAGATGATCGCCGGATCCATGGTCTTGACCGCCGACATGGCGATATTGGCCTGCCACAGGCCGTTGCCGGTCGGTTGCCGCGCGGGCACCGCAAAGCGGATGAATTTGTCGTCGTCGCGCTCCAGCACCCGCCAGTCGATGCCGTAGGGCTCGCGTCCGGTGGGCGCGGTGAGACCGAGGGTCAGCACGGTATCCGGCCGTTGCGCGGTCTCGGAGAACAGCTTGTAGTTGGCGCTGAGGCTGACGTCGCCGATGCCCGCGCCGGTGGTGCGCTCCTCTGCCACGGTGGCGGCCGAGCCACCGGCACCACCTTTCTGGTAGGCGCTCTGGCGTGCCAGGTAGGGCACGTCCAGATTGAGGGTGAGGCGCGGATTGAGGCCGTAGCGTGCCGCGAAGTCGTAGGTCAGCGTGTCCGCTTCGACATTCTCGATCGCGATGTTGCCGAGGAAGATCGCGTCGAGCGCGAGAAAGCCGTTGAGGGTGAGCTGCTTGCGGTCGTAGCGGCTGTAGCTGAGGCTGTTTTCGAGCGTGAGCTTGCGATCGAACAGGGCATGTTCCTGTTGCAGCGCATCCTGCAGGCTGCGGCTGTGCGTCTCGCTTTGTGCGTGGCGCGCCTCCTCCGGCGAGCCGGCCACGGTGTCGGATCGCTGCGCGGCCGTGGTGCGCGCGGTTTCCGCGGCCGGCGGAGTCGCGGACGCGGCAACGGCCGGCAGCTGGGTGCCGGGGGTGGCCTTGCCCACCAGCCTCGCCTGCAGGGCCCGCACTTGTACGTCCAGCGCGCGCAGGCGACGGATCTCCTGGGCGTAGTCCGCCTTCAAGGCCTGCAACTGCGCCGTCAGCGCGGCCACGTCGGCCGCATCATTCCGGGCGTCGGAGCTGTCCGCCGGAGTAGCGTCCTGGGCGAGCGTCGGCGCAGCGGCCAACAGCAGGGCGCAGGCGAGTGTCGTGGTGTGCAGGTTGCTCAACATGCGTCCCCCCTGGTGCGTGAAAAGTCGCGGAGCGGCAACACCGGTCATCGGAAGTTCGGTGCTTCGATGCCTCGGGCGAGGTAAATCGCCTGCGCCACGCTTTGCGTCAGCGGCAAGCTGGTGGATACCCTGCCGCGCACCATTTCGATCTCCATGAGATTGCCGACCCACTGGTTGTCGCTGGTGATCTGCACGCTCTGGCCCACGCTGCCGCTGCGGATCCATTGCTCCACGGCGCCCTGGCCTTCGATAGTCAGCAGCACGCGGGCTCCGTGGCCGTCGAAGCTGGCCAGGGCACTGGCGTCGCCTTGCCGGGCTACCGCCGACGCGGTGAGCGCCGGGTTTTCGTCGGCCGCCGTGGCGATAGCCTGTTCGTCATCGCTGATGGTCAGCCGGGTGACGTTGCCGACCTGGTTGTGGTCGCCGGCGACCTGCACGCTTTGCCGTACGCCGCTGATGTTCGCCAGGCCGGAATCGTCGACGCCACGCGCCCCGGCATGTGCTGGCGGCGGGGTGCCGGCGCCGGTGATGGTCACGCTGGGCTCGAAGCGGATGACGGGGCGGGTGCCGCTGGCCCTGAAGTCCATGCTCAGCGCCAGCGCGCCTTGCAGCAACTGGCCGGTATCGCTGCGCCAGGTCGAGATCATCTTCACGCCGAACCAGGCGACGGTGTTGTCGCCCGCCACGTAGCGGCCGCGCATGTCGCCAAGCTCGGCATCGGGGATCTCCTCGACGCCGTTCGCCGGTTCGGTCGTGCCGGCCCATGCCGGCGCTGCCCAGTGGGTCAGCGCCAGCGCCGTGGCAGTGAGCAGGTAGTGTTTGGTGTGATGCATGACGGCGGATCCTCAAAACAGATCGGCATGGGTGAAGCCGAAATCGAGCAACTCGGCATCGGTGACCGGACCCTGTCGCGCGAACAGTGCTCGCGCGCTGGCCCGCTCGACAGGCTGCAGCAGGACGGTGTTGCGGTCGAAGTCGTTGCCGATGACCACGAATACGGCGCGCGATGGCCATGCCGCGATGAAGTCGGCGATGGCCAGGCTGCGGTTGCCCAGCATCGGATCGGCCAACTCCACGGTGTCGTCGCGCACCTGCTTGAGCACCACGAAGTGGCGGAAGCCGCTGACGTCCATCAGCACCAGACCGGGTACGCGCAGGCTGCGCAGGCGCTGCTCGCTGATGCGATAGCCACGGCCGCGCATGCCGAGCGATTCCACGTAGTGCTTGATGTCCAGCAGGGAAAAGCCGCGCTGGCGCACCAGTTCCGCGTCGGACACGCCAAGCATGCCCTCGATCACCGCGGTCTCGTCCACGTCCACGTGGTACGCATAGCGCAGGATGGTGGCCAGTGCCGCGGCACCGCAGCTGTAATCAGTGTGCTGGCGCACCATGTTGCGAAAGCGCGCCTCGTGCATGCTCTCGACGTGGCCGACATAAAGCGCACCATTCGGCAGCACGCCCTGGAAGCGCACCTCGCCTGCCTGCGCGAGCATTGTGCAGAGGCTGGCGAGCAGCAGCAGGAGAATGGCGGTCAGTTGGCGTTGCATGGGCTGTCCTTGTCGCCGGGCGAGGGCCTGTCCCTGTCGAAGAGGGCCCCCGGCCCGCAGGGGTCGGGCCGGGGGTTCCTGGTGGCCCGGTTACAGGGGGGGCCGGGCTGCCGTCCACGTAAGCCGCTGTTCGAGAGCGGCTGTTTTCCGAGTCACTCACCGCCACCGCCACCGCCACCACCACCACCACCGGTGGTGGGCTGGGCAACGGCCATCGCCAGGCTGTTGGCTTGCTGGTTGCCGGTGCCGGCCGCGACATTGATGCCGATGTTGCCGGAGGCGCCGTTGAAGGCGTTGCCGCTGAGCGTCGCGCTGTTGGTTGTCGGTTGATACACGGTCTGCAGATAGGCCACGGTGCCGGAAAGGCTGATGCTGTCCAGGGCGACGTCGCCGCTTTCCTCGAAGCCCAGCCCGCCGGACGCCGAGGAGCCGTCGGTGTAACCGAAGGCCAGTGCGCCACCATCGTCGTTGAGATCCGAGCCGCCCTGCACCTGGGAATCCAGGTCGAAGTGGCCCGTCTGGCTGCCGCTCGGATGGGTGTTGCCGCTCCAGGTATCCGGATACACGTCGCCGATCTGATCCATTGCGCCGGACAGGCCGAGGTCGGCACTGCCCTGGCCGCTGCCGCTGTAGCTGCCGCTGGCCGAACCGCCGAGGGAGATGTCCAGCGTGTTGACCGTGACATCGACGAACGGCGCATTCATCGTCGTATTGCCGCTGGACGTCTGGCTGGACGACACCGTGGCCTGGGCGAAGCTGCTGGTGGCGACCGACGCCGCCATCGCGTTCTTCTGCTGGTTGTTGTTGCCCGCCGTCACGTTCGCGCCGATGTTGCCCGAGGCATTGCTGAAGGCGTCGTCGGCGATCGAGGCACTGTTGGCGGTGCCCAGGTTCAGGGTGCCGTTGGCAGTGTCGGACTGGTTGACGAACACTTCCGCGTCGGCCAAGCCGAAGGTGAAGCTGGCATCGGCCGCGGAGAGCGCCGCGGCGTTGTCCTGCTGGTTGTTGTCGCCGGCGGCGATGTTGACGCCGATGTTGCCCGAGGCGTTGCCGGCGGTGCCGTCAGTGGCGGCCGCGTCGTTGGACAGCAACCCGTTCTCGCCGACATTGTCGCTGTTGGTCTGCGTGTTGTTGATAATGGCGATGGCCGCCGATTCGACGGGGATGGTGCCGCGCACGCGGACGTCGCCGCTGATGCTGATGTCCGAGTGCAGCTTCACCTTCTTGTTGAAGGTGACTTTGTCCCCGTTGCCTGATTCGCCGTTTTCCTGCGCGTAGGCGGCGGTGCCGAATGCCGCGAGGAGCGCGATGGCGACAAGTGATTTCCTCAAAGTTCCGTTCATGGTGTCCTCACTCTTTCTCGTGCCTGGGTGGAATGCGCTACGGCGACGTCGGCAGGACGAGCAGCAGCTGGTTGCTCGTGGCGTTGCCGGATCCCGCAGCCTGGTTGAGTTGCAGCACCCCGTGAAAACCGCGCATGGCGGACGAGTCGACGGCAACACGGCGCACGCCGCCGCCCTCCGATGCCGTGTCGGGGTGCTGGGCCCCCGCCGACGCGGAAACCGCCGCGGACAAGCTGTCCTCGGTGGCTTCGCGTATGCCCTGGATGGCCAGGGCCGCCGCAACCACGTTGACTTGTGCGTTGCCGTTGCCGCTGGCCTGATTGATCGATGCGAGTCCGCTCGCGTTGACGTAGGCGTTGCCGCCGATGCTGGCGCTGGCCGCGGCGGGCGCGGTGGCGGCGTTGTCCTGCCGCCACTGGCGGCTTTGCACGGACACGGTTCCGCCGACGGCGAAGGCCCGCAGGTTGGCCTGCTGGTTGGAGTCGCCGGCGGCCATGTTGACGGCACTCAGGCCATGGGAATCGCTCATCGCGTGGCCATCGATGCGGCTGCTGGTGAGGTAGCCGAGCATCTGCGCGTAATCGTCCTCGGCCGCATGGGCGACCGGGGCAAGCGCGACGAGGGCGGCAATCAGTGCCGCGGCGAGTGTGCGTGACATCGACGTGGCCCCCTCAGTGTCCGCCGACGGCAGGCGGTGCCACGCCGGGCAACTGCGAAAGCGCACCTCGCACCTGGTTGTCGATGTTGCCGGTGGCCCGGCCGATCGCACCGGTTGGCCCGGCGACCAGGCTGCTGAACCCGGTGCCGGCGGCTCGCTCGCCCACCAGGCCGGAGGCGACGCTGCCGCCCAATGCCACGCCCACGGCATTGCCGACGGTTGTGGCGTGCCCGCGATCGCGCGACGAGGAAGCGTCGAGGCTGGCGTAATCCGCCTCGGAAAGTTCGTCGGGATCAAGCGCCCGCGCCAGCTCCCGCTCCGGCGAGGGATCCACGATCAGCGCCATGCCGGGCGGGGCCAGACGATAAGCCGGCCGCGCCGCGACGTTGCGCAGCAGGACTATTTCGCCAGGTTTGGCCTGCACCCCTTGATGTGCGTCAGCCGCGAGTGCCGCCGACGGCAGCGATGTTGCCAGTGCCAGCATCAGTCCGGTTTTCAGGCTGATGCAAGTCGTGAATCCCTGCGGGCTGTCCATTAGCCGATACCTCTTCGCTGACGTCAGCGTAGTGGTCAAGGCGAAGGCAAGTGACGTGCCAGCCGGCGCACCCGGGCCATCATCCTTGAGCTGCAGCCGGTTTCCGCAGTTTCGTGCGGGCGGAAAAAGCGGTGGCGATGTCGGAATGGTTACGGTCGAGGTGGCCGCTGCGGCGGGCGAACGGCGGTGCACGCCGTTCGCATGCGGGTCGCGGCAGGTGTAACAGGATTGCTACGCCGCCTGTCGACGTTTACAGGCGATCGCCGCATGATTGTCCGACCGGTGCCCGATCAGGCAGGATGCCGGGTGGCGCGCCGGCGCGTTTCGTGTCGGCTTCCTTCGCAACTTGGCGGTCAGGAGTTCGATCGCCGGATGAACCGACATGTCATCGCCCGACGACCTGCTCAATCTCGGCAAGCGCTACTGGCTGCCGGTCTACAAGCCACGCGAACTGGTGCTCGATCACGGCCGCGGCTCGCGCGTGTGGGACACGCAGGGCCGCGATTACATCGACTTCGGCGCCGGCATCGCGGTGAATTCGCTGGGACACCAGGACCCGGATCTGCTCGCCGCGTTGGCCACCCAAGCGCACAAGTTGTGGCACGCCAGCAACGTGTTCTACACCGAGCCGCCGCTGCGCCTCGCCGAGGAACTGGTCGAGGCGTCGGGATTTGCCGAGCGCGTGTTCCTGTGCAACTCCGGGGCAGAGGCCAACGAGGCGGCAATCAAGCTGGTGCGCCGCTGGGCGGCCGCGCAGGGGCGCCCGGCGGAGCGGCGCACCATCGTCACCTTCAAAGGCTCCTTCCACGGTCGCACGCTGGCCACCGTGACCGCGACGGCGCAGCCGAAGTACCAGGCCGGGTACGAGCCGTTGCCTGCCGGCTTTCGCTACCTCGATTACAACGACGCGGCGGTGCTGGAACGGGCCTTCAAGGCCGACGACATTGCCGCCGTGATGCTGGAGCCGATCCAGGGCGAAGGCGGCGTGGTACCGGCGGTGCCGGGTTTCCTCGAGCGCGTGCGCGAGTTGTGCGACGAGCACGACGCCTTGCTCGTGCTGGACGAAATCCAGTGCGGCATGGGCCGCACCGGCGAGCTGTTCGCGCACGGCCAGGTCAGGCCTGACATCGTCACCTTGGCCAAGGCACTGGGCTGCGGTTTTCCCATCGGCGCCATGTTGGCGGGGCCGAAAGTGGCCGACACGATGCAGTACGGGTCGCACGGCACCACCTTCGGCGGCAATCCGATGGCTGCCGCCGTGGCGCGCGTGGCGCTGGCCAAGCTGGCCTCGCCGGCGATCCTTGCCAACGTCGAACGCCAGGCCAACGACTTGCGCGCGGGCCTGGCCCGGATCAACCAGCAACTGGAATTGTTCGATGAAGTGCGCGGGCGTGGTCTGATGATCGGCGCCGTGCTGGCGGACGCATACAAGGGCAGGGCCGGCGAAATCCTCGATCACGCCGCGGCGCAAGGCTTGTTGTTGTTGCAGGCCGGCGCGGACGTGCTGCGCTTCGTGCCGCCGTTGTCCATCACCGACGAGGAACTGGCCGACGGCTTGTCCCGCCTGCACGACGCGTTGAGCGATTTCGTCGCAGGCCGGCAACCCGCGACAGAGAGGAGTGAACCATGAAGTATCTGCACACCATGGTGCGCGTGCGCGACATCGATGCCTCGCTGCGCTTCTACTGCGAAGGTCTGGGCCTGCGTGAAGTGCGCCGCATGGAGAACGCCCAGGGCCAGTTCACCCTGGTATTCCTGGCTGCGCCGGACAGCCCCGAGGCGGAAGTCGAGCTGACGTACAACTGGGGTTCCACCGAGGATTACGGCAGCGCGCGCAACTTCGGCCACCTGGCCTTCCGGGTGGAGGACATCTACGCCACCTGCCAGCGGTTGCTGGACATGGGTTACACCATCCATCGCCCGCCGCGCGACGGCCACATGGCGTTCGTGCGTTCGCCCGACCTGATTTCGGTCGAGCTGCTGCAGGAAGGTCACCTGCCGCCGCGCGAACCGTGGGCGTCCATGCCCAACATCGGGAGCTGGTGAATCAGCTGCGCGCGTCGCGCAGCGCGCCGCGTGCGGCCTCGAGCGTGTCGGCGAGGTCCTGGTCGCTGTGCGCGCTGGACATGAAGCCCGCCTCGAAAGCCGAAGGCGCCAGGTACACGCCGCGTTTCAGCATGCCGTGGAAGAAGCGGTTGAACAGCGCCGTATCCGACGCCGTGGCCTGCGCGTAGCTGTGCACTTTTTCGGCGCTGAAGAACAGGCCGAACATGCCGCCCACTCGGTTCGTGCTGAACGTCACGCCCTCGCCGTCGGCGACCGATTGCAGGCCGTCGCAGAGCAGGCGCGTGCGGGCGGCCAGACGATCGTGGAAGCCGGGTGCCTGGATCAGCTCCAGCATCGCCAGCCCCGCGGCCATCGCCACCGGATTGCCGCTGAGCGTGCCGGCCTGGTAGATCGGGCCTGACGGAGCAATCTGTTCCATCAGGTCCCTGCGGCCGCCGTAGGCGCCGACCGGCATGCCGCCGCCGATGATCTTGCCGAACGTGGTGAGATCCGGCGTGACGCCGTAATGCGCCTGCGCGCCGCCCAGCGCGACGCGGAAACCGGTCATCACCTCGTCGAAGATCAGCACGGCACCATGTCGTGTGCACAGTTCGCGCAGGCCCTGCAGATAACCGTCCACCGGCGGAATGCAGTTCATGTTGCCGGCGACCGGCTCGATGATCAGGCCGGCGATCTCGTCGCCCAGTTCGGCGAACAGTGCCTGTGCCGCCGCGAGGTCGTTGTACGGCAGGGTGAGCGTGAGGTCGGCGTTCGCCTTCGGCACGCCCGGCGAGGTCGGCACGCCGAAGGTCAGCGCACCGGAGCCGGCCTTGACCAGAAAACTGTCGCCATGACCGTGGTAGCAGCCCTCGAACTTCACAATCTTGCTGCGGCCGGTGGCGCCGCGGGCGAGCCGGATCGCCGACATGGTCGCCTCGGTGCCGGAATTGACCATGCGCACCATCTCGATCGACGGGATCAGCCGCGTGATCGTTTCGGCCATCACCACTTCGGCCGCGCACGGCGTACCGAAGGAAAGACCGTCGCGCACCGCGCGCTCCACCGCCTCGCGCACGGCCGGATGGTTGTGACCGACGATCATCGGGCCCCACGAGCCGACGTAGTCGATGTAGCGCGTTCCCTCCACGTCCCACAGATATGCGCCATCGGCGCGAGCGGTGAAGAACGGTTCGCCACCGACCGACTTGAATGCGCGCACCGGCGAATTCACGCCGCCGGGCAGCAAGCGGAGGGCACGCTGGAACAATTCATGGTTGGTCGTCATTTGATTCTCAGGGTTTGCGCGGGGGAAACAGCTGGGCGAAACGCTGCGCCGTCTGGCATACGTCCGCGGCTTCGAACAGCGAGGAAATGCTGGCGACGTAATCGGCGCCTGCCTCGATCAGCAACGCGGCATTGTCCGGCGTGATGCCGCCGATCGCCACCCGAACCACGCCCAGCGCGGCGCTTTGCCTCAGCAGGTCGACCGGTGCGATCGGCGCCAGCGGCTTGGTGGAGGAGGGATACATCGTGCCGAATGACACATAGCTGGCGCCAGCCTGCGCGGCGGCCCGCGCATCGGCCAGAGAATCTCGACAGGCTACGCCGATGATGGCCGCGGGCCCAAGGCTTTCGCGGGCCGCGCGGATTGCGGCAACCGAGTGCGCCAGGTGCACGCCGTCGGCGCCGACGGCCTGCGCCAATGCCACGTCCTCGTGGATGATCAGCGGCACCCCATGCTGCCGGCACAGCGGCGCGATCGCTGCGGCCTCGGCATGCCGGCGCGCCTCGCCGGACTCCTCGTCCAGGTATTGCAGCAGCCGGGCGCCGCCGGCCAGCGCCTGTGCCACCACGTCGAGCAGATCCGGGCGGGGTCCGTTGGTGATCGCGTACAGGCCACCTGGTGCGAACGTAGCGGGATGTTTCATGGGCGGATTTCCGATGGCGTGAGGGCGGCGAGATCGTTGCTGTGCTTTCGCATTGTCGGTCGAGTTGCGAGAATGTCCTATTCCCAGTCATCCGAAGAAGCCCGACCATGAGCCAGAGTTCTCCCGGCGCCGCTGCCACACGCAAATGGATGTGCGTCGTATGCGGCTACATCTACGACGAAGCGCAGGGCGTTCCCGACGAGGGCATCCCGGCAGGCACGCGCTGGGAAGACGTACCCGAGACCTGGACCTGTCCGGATTGCGGGACGACCAAGGACGACTTCGAGATGATCGAGATCGACTAAGCGCAGCATTGCGCCCGCAAACGGCCAGACCCTGCCGGCGAATTTGCCGAGCAGGCTGCTCTGATGAACTCGCGCACGGTTGGTGCGCGCGGATCAGGAGCATCCCCATGCTGCAGTTCATTCCTTTCGAAGACGACTGGGACGCGCTCGAGCGCATGCGCCCGGAGGATCTCATTCCCTATCGAGTCGGCGTGCTGACTGAACCGAAGCCCGCAGCGCCGTCCACATGTGCCGTGCCGCTATCGCAGGAGACGCATCCGGTGGGGCCGCTGTTGTCGCGCAGCTGCGCGGGACCCTGAGGCAAGGTCAACCCATCCGCGCGATGGCTCGGCGAGGCCGTTTGACGACCACCGACGTGCCATTGCCTGGAAGAAATTGCGTGCAGACCCTTCCCACGAACGCGGCGCGGCGCTATGATGCTCGCCCCTTCGACGACAGGCCCTGTCGACGAAGATTCCGCGACAACATCTCGTCGAAATTTTTACCACCGAGGTGTTGACGGCCTCGGAAAGCGATGTAGAATGGGCGGCTCACCCGGGACGAAAGGTCACGGGGCGATCACCGAAAGGGTGATCGGGCAAGAAGATCTTTGACAGTGTGCGCAGGTGAATTGTGTG
>Ga0209952_1000612_pt1 | contig 43188 bp, 31 predicted proteins | sample ThiBiot_750_biof_2_FD_183951 | JGI IMG/M metagenome (GOLD analysis project Ga0209952, IMG submission 183951) | Wastewater bioreactor microbial communities from Cape Town, South Africa - Thiocy_cont_750_biof (SPAdes) | ecosystem: Engineered > Bioreactor > Thiocyanate-remediating >...
ACACGTTCTTCGCCAAGTCCACACCCAGGGTTATAGTGCTCATGGAGACTTCCTCTTCTGCTGACGGTTGTGTCGCAACACCATCATGGCCCTCGAGGCCGAAGGGAGGGGAAGTCTCTTTTTACTCATTCAAGCCGACGCCGCTTCGCGGCGCGGCTTAATTCAGGCGTTAGGCTCGTATGACGCGACTTTGCACAGCATTTGTCTTCATATTTCTTCTTGGCGGTTGCGCCACGCGCGCAACCGAGCGACCCGTGGGGGACGCTGGCATTGCGACCCTGATCGTTTCTCGCACCACAACTGTGTGTTCGCAATGCAAGCTCGCGCCGGACGCTGCCCTTATTGAACTTCGGGAGCCTTCGGGCAAGCTCGTATGGTCATCCATTCCGGGCCAAGAACCCGACCGGTTGGCATTGCGAGCTGGTCGTTGGGAGGTTACGTATTTCTGCCCCGGTATCGCGGACTTCGAGGGACATCAAGAGATCGTCGTGGAGTCGGGGGCCAGCTATATCGTTTCCTGCGGCGATCTTCCAAACTATCCCCTTCAGCTGCGGCGCGCGTCTGGTGCGCCTAACCAATCATTCGAGGCGGACGGCTACGCCGCCGCTCAATTCCAGCGTTAGGCCGCACAAAGCATGGCGATCATCGACACAATAAGGCTAGCCACGGAGAGCATTGACGGTCGCTACTTTGACCTGCCTGTTGCGCGACGCGGGCCGATCAAAAGAGAGCGCGTCTACTGCTATGAGCTGTATCACCAGCTTCGTCTAGCACTTGGCAACAGACGTCTTACGCTAAGCGCCGAGCCGGACAAGCGAGGCAACCCGGATTTTGGGCAACGCAACGCGCCAAACCCAGATCTTATTCTCCATCTTCCCGGTAACCATCGGCACAATGCTGCGGTCATTGAGGTCGAGTGCAGACCCGACCTTTCGCATCTCAAGAAGGATCTCAAGACACTCAAACTCATGCAGAGCAAGGGTTATCACAAGCTGATTTTGCTATTGTTTGGCGTCGACCAGGTTCCTTGGCAAAAGCTGTCCAATGCAGCATTGGCCGCTGATCTGCCACTGGCGGATGTTGTGGTTCTCCTTCACCGGGCTGCCGGCGAGGAGGCAAGCGTTGAGCTTCCACCTCAGCCGAGTGCGGCCTAACAATTCCTTAGGAGACTTCCCGTCAACCCCAGGTGCAAGATGCTTTTGCCCTGAGCTTTCGGGCGACTGCTGGTGGTGGTGTTGTCCTTCGTTGCTTGCTGCTTTGTCAGTTTGATGCGGCGTCAAACGTTGCCAGACTGCATTTCCTTAGACGGTCTTGTTGAGTCGATGGTGCCGGCTCGGACCAGGGTATAAGCCGCGCCCGGAGACCTCATTCGTTCAGCGGTGTCGTCGGTGTTCGGGGATCGGCCGAAGCACGTTGGGACGTCCAGAATGTTAGTCAGGTTCTCTCCGGGTGGGTCTGACCCGTTGTTGCCGCGTGGCGCTGACGGTGAATCGAAAGCAAGGGTTCCTCAGGCGAGCTGGGCGGGGCGGTGCATCGGATGGCGCTGGCAGGCGCAGGGGTCGTAGTCCACCTCGTGGGCCAGCATCACCCACAGCTGGCGCGCATGCTTGTTGGCGATGGCGACCAGCACCTTGCCGAACGACAGCCGCGCCGCCAGGGATCGAATCCAGCGTTGTTCGGGCGTGGCCTTTTCCGTGGCGACCGCCTTGGCCCGTTGCAGGCTGCTGCGCGCGCCCTGGATCAGCAGCGTGCGCAGGTAGCCATCGCCGCGACAGCTGATCGCGCCCAGCCGCGTGTGGCCGCCGCTGGAGTGCTGGGTCGGCACCATGCCGAGCCAGGCCGCCAGTTGCCGACCGTTGCGGAACTCCTGCGCCTTGCCGAGGCTGGCGATCAGGGCGTCCGCCGTGAGTGCGCCGACGCCGACGATCGCGCGCAGCCGCACGCACCGCTCGTCATCGCGCGCATGGGCTTCGATGCGTGCATCGCACGCGTCGAAGGCCGTGCGGACCTGCGTCCAGTGGGCGTCGACGCTGCGAACCAGTTCCCTGAACTCCGCCGGCAGCGCGGTGTGTGCATCCAGATCGGCCAGCACCCGACGCAGGGCCTTGTCGCTCTTGCCCATCACGATCCCGAACTCGGCCAGCAGGCCGCGCAGGCGGTTGCCGATCGCCAGACTCTCCGCCTTGTAACCTTCGCGCACCCGGTGCCAGGACAGTCGGGCCTGCTGATCGATGGTCTTGATCGGCACGAAGCGCATGTTGCCCTGGCGGGCGGCCGTGGCGATCGCCTCGGCGTCGTTGCGGTCGTTCTTGCTGCGCTGGCTCTTGCGATACGGCTTGACCAGCTGGGCGGCCATCAGCCGCGGCTGCAGGCCGTACTCCACACAGCGCCGCGCCCAGTGGTGCGCCCCGCTGCACGCCTCCATCGCCACCACGGTTCCCGCCGGTCGCTGCGACAGCCACACGGCAAAGGCCTCACGCTTGAACTCTCGCCGTTCCAGCACGTGCCCGGCGCCATCCATCGCGCACACCGAAAACACGTTCTTCGCCAAGTCCACACCCAGGGTTATAGTGCTCATGGAGACTTCCTCTTCTGCTGACGGTTGTGTCGCAACACCATCATGGCCCTCGAGGCCGAAGGGAGGGGAAGTCTCTTTTTACTCATTCAAGCCGACGCCGCTTCGCGGCGCGGCTTAATTCAGGCGCTAGACCGCTATGGAAAGTCTCTTCGCACTCGCATATGCAACCGGCCTCATCGCGTTCTGGTCGGGTATCGTCGCAACACTCTGGCGCTTCGTGCAGATGGCTTCCCGGCCGTCGCCCGCGGGTGCAGTTCGGTTCGCGGCGGCGTCTGTGGCGCTTGCGGTCGCGGCTTACATTCCGGCCGCACTCATCGGTGCATGGGCGTTTTGCTCGGCGTCGGCTGGCGGCCTCTGTGGCATGGGCGGGTACGTCGGCACCGGGCTGGTAGCGGCGGGTGGCGTGCTGTTTTACCGTTTCTTCCGGGCGCGCCGTGAACTCGTTGCGACCTAACAATTCCTCAGGAGACTTCCCCGTCAACAGGGGTGGCCGGTGCGGACCAGGGTATAAACCGCGCCCGGAGACCTCTCTCATTCAGCGGTGTCGTCAGTGGCCGCGCCGCAGCTAGAGCCGGCGTGCCGGCCTGTCATGCAGGCGGACGGCTCGGCTGCCCGTTGAAGCCCAGCGTCAGATACCCATGCTCAGCAAAGTGGCCAACCTGGTAGATCGCGGAATCACCCATGGCTGCTTGGTGGCGGTCCTGCTGTTTGCCTGGCTCATGCTCGCGCCACTGTCGCTACTGGCACTCCTGGGGCCTCCGATATCTTTTTTGTTCGGCCTCGGTGGCCTGGCCGGACTGCTGGGAGCATCGGCCCGCATTTTTCTCGGCCCGCGCTTCTTCCTGCTGTCGCGTGGGCGTCAACGGTTCCTGGTTGGTTGCCTGGCGGTGGGGTCGGCAGCCACTGTCCTCGCGTTTGCCATTCTGCCCGCGTGCATCTACTGGGCCACGCCGATCTGGTTTGTCAGCCTCGCAGGCATCCTGGTGCTGCTGGGCTCCATCACGGGCCCCGAGTCGGGTTCTCACCTTTCGTCCACGCGCACGCGCGGCGCGCGTCGCCGAGTTCAAGCGTCAGGCCACAAGACATGACTCTATCTTTCTCCGTACTTCCCCAACGCTTCGCAGTCGCCAGGCTGGAGCCGGGCGCTGAGGTGCCGAACGCCGTCCTGACTTCACGCGACTTCATGTCAATCACCCGGACGGATGAGGAGCTTTCGATCGTCTGCTCGGAGAGCATTGCAAACGACTTGACCAAAGTGGATCGACCATGGCGTGCGATCAAGGTGCATGGCCCATTTGCCTTTGATCAGACTGGAGTCCTGGCCGCATTCCTCGGCCCACTCGCCAACGCCTCCATCGGCATCTTTGCAACCAGCACTTTCGACACGGACTACATATTGGTCAAGTCGGAGAATATCGAGCCTGCCATACAGGCACTGCAAGCGGCCGGCCACCGCTTCGTGGCCGCCTGACAATTTGTTCAGTCCGCAGCCGTTCAAGGAAGGCTGCCTGGGAAACTCCCTGAAGGCGCCGGATTACGGCTTTCGCTGGCATGACGAGCAGAGGACGTGGTCAGAGAATCCTCAACCCGGGAGCAGACCTTGCCGGGAGAATGGCTACCTTCTGGTACGCGGTGCCCCGGGGCACGCATCACGTGCGGTGACGGTCAGCCCAGGCGCAGCCAGCGGCGCACCGCGGCGAGGTTGCGGCGGCTGATCTCGGGGCTGTGCTCGCTGCCGTCGAGCCGGGCCAGCACGCGGCCGTCGGGCAGGCTGCGCAATCCGACCAGGCGCGTGCGCGGCACCAGGCAGTTGCGATGCAGGCGGATCAGCTGGTCGGGCCAGGCTTCCTCCAGCTGGCGCAGCGATTCCTCGATCAGCAGCTCGCCGCCGGCGTGCTGGACGACCACGTACTTTTCCTCGGCGAGCAGGCACACGACGTCGGCCAGCGCCACGCGGATCTCCTCGCCGCGCTGGCGGCCGCGCAGGAAGGCGCCTGATTCGCGCGGGGTCTCGTCGAGACGCCGCCGCGCGCGCTGCAGCGCGTCGCGCAGGCGCTCGAGGCGCACCGGCTTGAGCAGGTAATCCGCCGCGCCCAAGTCGAACGCCTGCAGCGCGTGCGCCTCGTAGGCGGTGCAGAAGACCACCTGGGGCCGCGCGCGCCCGGCCAGGCGCCGGGCCAGCGAGACACCGTCGATGCCGGGCATGTTGATGTCCAGCAGCAGCACGTCAGGCTGCAGTTCGTCGAGCGCCGCCAGCGCGGCTTCGCCGTCGGCGAGCGTGCCCACCAGCTGCACGTCGCTGCATTCGCCCAGCAGCGCGGCCATGCGCGCGCGCGCCAGCGGCTCGTCGTCGACGATCAGCACGCGCATCACGGCGATGCTCCGGGCAGGCGCAGCAGCACGACGTACTGGCCGTCGCGGGGCCCGGCCTCGACCACCGCGCGCGGCCCGTAACGGAACGCCACGCGCTGGCGCACGCTGCGCAGGCCGTGGCCGTTGCCCGCCACGCCTGGCTGCGGCGGCAGCGGGTTGCGGATCTCGATGCGGATGCCGTCACCGTCGCGGGCGCCGCCCAGCATCACCTCGCCGCCTTCGCGCAGCGGCTGGATGCCGTGGCGCACGGCGTTCTCCACCAGTGGTTGCAGCAGCAGGCGTGGCAGCGGGAAATCCGCCGGCAGGTCGTGCAGTTCGCGGCGGATGCGCAGGCGAGGGCCGAGCCGCAGCTGCTCGATCGCGAGGTAGCGCTCGATCAGTTCGAGCTCCTCGCCCAGCGTGCCGTCGCCGCGATCGGGCGAGCCCAGCGCGGCGCGGAACAGTTCGGACAGATCCTCCACCGTGCGCTCGGCCGCGGCCGGGTCGACGCGGATCAGCGCGGCCACGGTGTTCATGCTGTTGAACAGAAAGTGCGGGCGGATGCGCGCCTGCAGAGCCTCCACCTGCGCGCGGGTGACCGCGGCCAGGCGCGCCTGCCACTGCGCCAGCACGTAGAAATAGCGCAGCATGGCGGCGCCGAGCAGGGCCGCGATGATGGTGTTGTCGCGCACGAAGGCGATCATGGGGCTGCCGATCAGGCCGGTCTGCAGCGCGCCGTCGAGCCAGCGCGCGGTGGCGCTGGCGAGCAGCACGATCAGCACGATCAGCAGCCACACCGCAACGTACGGCATGTGTCCGGGCAGGCGCTGCAGCAGGTGGCGCAGCTTGCACAGCGCCAGCGCGACCACCATCGCCAGCCAGGTGACGAAGAACATGCTGACGCTGTAGGCGGGCCAGTCCTGGCGATCGTCGCGGGCCAGCCACATCACGGTCACCGTCAGCGCGCCCACCACGAACAGTGCGAACAGCGCCGGCAGCTGGCAGAAGTCCGGCAGCGGGCTGTGTTCGGCGCGGCCGCGGGCGTCGCTGGCGGGCGTGGATGCGGGCATGCGGCAAGTATGCCGCATGCGCGGGCGAGAGCCGGCGGGTGGTGCCCGCTACGCGACAGCGCGCCGCCTCAAGCGACCAGCCGGGCGCCGAGCCAGTGGCGCAGGTCGGCGATTTCCTCGGCGCACACCGCGTGGGCCATCGGGTAGCTGTGCCAGTCCACGGTGCAGCCCAGCGCCTGCAGGCGATCGCGCGTGTCGGTGCCGCGCTGCATGACCACCACCGGGTCGGCGCTGCCGTGGGCCTGGAAGATCGGTGTCGCGGCGTTGGCGGCGCTGCGCTCGCGCGCCACCACCGCGGCGATCGGCAGGTAGGTGGACAGCGCCACGATGCCGGCCAGCGCCTGCGCGTGGCACAGGCCCGCGGCCAGCGCGATCGCGCCACCCTGCGAAAAGCCCGCCAGCACGATCCGCCCGACGGGCACGCCGCGCTCGTGCTCGCGCGCGATCAGGGCCTCCACCGCGGCGATCGAGGCGCGCACGCCGGCCTCGTCCTCGGGTGCCCGCGCGTCGAAGCCGACAACGTCGTACCAGGCGCGCATCGGCATGCCGTTGTTGATCGTCACCGGCCGCACCGGCGCATGCGGAAACACGAAGCGCAACGCCGGCCACGCCGGGTCGACCAGCTCCGGCACGATCGGCGCGAAGTCATTGCCGTCGGCGCCCAGGCCATGCAGCCAGATGATGCTGCGGCTGGGGTTGGCGGCGGTTTCGTGCTCGACGGTGGGGAGGGTCATGGAGTGGATCGATGGCGGAGGAACGTCATCGTAGCAGTCCAGATGACAGCCCTGACGGGTAGGAGCCCGCTGGCGGGCGATGCTCCTGCTCCTGGCCTTTGCGAATCCCCAATCCCGAATCCCTGCCTTCAAGGCATCGCCCGCCAGCGGGCTCCTACAGGGTGTGGGGGAGCGGGCGGACGAGGAATGATGCTGGTGCGCGATGTGTTCTTGCTGATGTCCGCGGCAGTCTGCGCGCATGCCCGCTTTCCCTCCCGTTGGTCGTCGTGCCTTGCGCCGGGGCCGCGTATCCATTCCTGGCCAGATGTATCTTCTGACGACGGTGACCCGTCGACGCGAGCGCCTCTTTGCCGATCCATCCAGCGCACGGGTGCTAAGCCGGCTCATCCACGCCGCATCGACCTGGGCGGATTCCCGCCTGCTTGTGTGGGTGCTGATGCCCGATCACTGGCATGGTCTGCTGCAACTCGGCGACGAGCCGCTGGGTCGGGTCATGAATCGATTCAAGGCATGCGCATCGCGTGTGTTGCACGAATCATGCGGGTTGGATGGTTCGCTGTGGGATCGCAGTTTTCATGACCACGCACTGCGTGCCGACGAGGACATCAGGGCGGTAGCGCGATACGTCGTCGCCAATCCGGTGCGTACCGGTCTGGTCGACAGCGTGTTCGATTACCCATATTGGAATGCCGTCTGGCTCGACCGTGACGCGCCTCCGATCTTGTAGGAGCCCGCTGGCGGGCGATGCTCCTGCCCCTGGCCTTTGCGAATCCCCAATCCCGAATCCCTGCCTTCAAGGCATCGCCCGCGAGCGGGCTCCTACCCATCAGGGCGGCTACTTGCTGGTGTCCAGCCCCAGCTCGTGCGCGAAGAAGGTCAGGCCGATCGCGGTGTCGCCGACGCGCTGGCTGAACGGGGCGCCGATGCCGTGGCCGGCGTGCATGCGGGTCAGCAGCAGGATCGGCTGGTGCGAGGAGCTGGCGTTCTGCAGCGCGGCGGTGAACTTGCGCGACTGCCACGGCGCCACGCGCGGGTCGTTCTCGCCGGTGGTCATCAGCACGGCCGGGTAGGCGGTGCGCGGCTTGACGTTCTGCAAGGGCGAGTACGCCAGCGTGGCCTTGAACTGCGCGGGGTCGGCGATGCTGCCGTACTCGGGGATGTTGTACGGGCCGTTGGCGAAGTCGGTCTCGTGGCGCAGCATGTCGTAGATGCCCACGCGCGCGACCACCGCGCGGTAGTCGGCCGGGTGCTGCACGATCTGCGCGCCCATCAGCAGGCCGCCGTTGCTGCCGCCGAGGATGCCGAGGTGCCGGCGGTCGGTCCAGCGCGTATCGAACAAGGCCAGCGCGGCGGCGTGGAAGTCGTCGAACACGTTCTGCTTGTGCAGCTTCTGGCCCTGCGCATGCCACTGCTGGCCGTTCTCGTTGCCGCCGCGGAGGTTGGCGTAGGCGAGCACGCCGCCGCGTTCGAGCCAGGCCAGGTTGGCGCCGATGAAGCCGGGCCTGATCGGGATGTCGAAGCCGCCGTAGCCGTAGAGGATGGTCGGGCGCGCGCCGTTCGGTGTGACGCCGGGCATCGACAGCACGGTGACCGGGATCTTCGTGCCGTCCTTCGAGGTGCCTTCGATGCGCTGTACGACCACCTTCGAGTAATCGGCGGCGGGCTGCACCACGAACACCGTTTTCAGCGTGCCCCGGTTGCCGTCGTATGCCACCCAGCGGGTGGGCGTGGTCCAGCCGCCGTAGCTGATCAGGGCGTCGGGCCGGCCCGACTCGGAGGCGATGTCGCCGATGCCGATGCCCTGCGCCGGCAGCGGCACGCGTCGCACGACATTCGCGTGCGCGTCGTACTGCTCGACCCACCAGTCCGGACCCTGGCTGCGCACCACCAGGAAGCCGTCGCCGAGCGGGGCGATCTGCTGGATCGCGCCGTCGCGCTGGGCCAGCACCGGCGTCACCTTGCCGTCATCGGTGATGGCCACGATCCGGCCGCGCGGCGCGTCGTCGAACGCGGCCGCGTACAGCCGTCCATCCACCCACGCGGCGGTACGCACGTTGGCGTCGCGACCGAGCACGCGGGTGAACGTGCCGCCGCGGCGCACGAACACCTCGGCCGGGCCGCCATCGCCGTCGTAGGCGAGCACGGCGGCCTGCGCGGTGGCGGGGGAATCGACCAGCACGTATTCGGCGGTTTTCGAATAGCCGCGGCCGAACACCACGGTGTCGGCGTCGGCGGCCTGGCCCAGCGCGTGATGCACCAGGGTGGCGTCGAACTGCACCACCTCCTGGCCGGCGGCCGGCGGCGCGAAGCGCACGTAGGTGAAGCCGGTTTCGTCCGCGTCCCAGGCCACGCCCTGCGGCGTGGTGCCGCCGCCGGCCCAGGGCAGGGTGTCGGGCAGGGTCTTGCCGCTGGCCACGTCGAGCACGTGGAGCGTGGTCAGTTCGCTGCCGCCTTCGGCGGTGCCGTAAGCCAGGTAGCGTCCGCGCGGCGAGGGCCAGTAGCCGGTGATCGCGGTGCCGCCGTGGTCGGCGTTCGGATCGACCAGGGTCTTCGCCGCGCCCTCCGGCCAGGCCTGCGCTACCAGCACCGGCTGCGCCTGCGGCGGCGTCTGCTGCAGGTAGAACAAGGTGCCGCCGGCCAGCATCGGGCCGGAACGCGTGGTGGAGGTGATCGCCAGCTGCTGCACGCGCGCGGTGAGCGCCTTGCCTTGCGGCATCGCCGCCAGCGTCGCCTCGGTGTAGGCGTTCTGCGCGGCGATCCACTGGCGCACGGCCGGGTCGGCGGGGTTTTCCAGCCAGCGGTAGGGGTCGGCCACGCGCGTGCCGTGGATGGTGCTGGACGCGCTGCGCTGCGGCGACGCTGGTGGCAGCAGCGGCGATTCACCGATCAGCGCCTGCCGATGCGCAGGTTCGTGCGGCACGGCTTGCGTGGGCAACTGGCTGGCGACGGCGCCGTCGGCAACAAGCAGCAACAGGGCGAGGAGCGGGGCATGGCGCATGGCGAGGATTTCCGGGGCAGGACGCGAATACCTGCGAGGGTAGCGCCAACCGCGGCCGCTGCGGCGGCGCTCCCCTGACTTTCGGCACACTCCCCGTCTCGTGGCGAACGCTAGGTTAGGGTGCTCTCTTGCCTGGGGAATGAAGATCATGCATCGCTTGCTGCTCGCCAGCCTCGCCGCTCTGCTGGCGCTTCCTGCCGCGGCGGCCACGCCGAACACCGGCGCATCGGCCCCGCTGGACCTGGAAACCATCATGGCCGACGCGGACTGGATGGGCCAGCCGGTGGAGAATCCCTACTGGAGCGTGGATGGCCGCAGCCTGTACTACGAACTGAAGCGCGACGGCAGCTCGGTGCGCGACCTGTACCGCGTCGACCCGGCCAGCGGCAGCAGCGTGAAGCTCGACCCGGCGGCGATGGCCGGCGCCGACGGTCCGGCGGTGTTCGACCGGGCGCACCGGCACGCCGCCTTCGTCCTGCACGGCGACATCTTCCTGGTCGACCTCGGCAGCGGCCGGCGCCAGCAGGTCACGCAGACCACGCAGCGCGAATCCTCGCCGCAGTTTTCCGCCGACGGCCGCGCGCTGCAGTACCGCTCGGGCACCGACTGGTACCGCTACGACCTGGCCCGCGGCGTCAGCGCGCCGGTGGCCGAGCTGAAGTTCGCCGACGACCCGCAGGCGAAGCAGCCCGACGAGCTGGGCCAGCTGCAGCTGGACCTGTTCAAGACCCTGCGCGCGATCAAGGCCGACAAGGAGGCGGTGCGCGAGCACACGCAGGCGCTGGAGGCGGCCGATGCCGGCCGCGCGCCGCGGCCGTTCTGGCTGGGCGGCAAGATCAAGGCGGTCGACAGCACGCTGTCGCCGAACGGCCGCTGGCTGCTGCTGGTGACCGAGCCCAAGCAATACAAGGCCGGCAAGGCCTCGGTGGTCAACCACTACGTCACCGACAGCGGCTACACCGAGCCGGAAGGCGCGCGCAGCTACGTCGGCCGCGCCGATCCCGCGCCGCAGTCGCTGCTGCTGCTGGACCTGGCGCAGCACCAGAGCTACCAGCTGGCGACCGACACGCTGCCCGGCATCACCACCGATCCGCTGGCCGCCTTGCGCAAGCAGACGGTGGCCGCGCTGGAGAAGGCCGGCAAGAGCGAGCAGGCGAAGGCGCTGAAGGCGCCCGACGTGCGGCCGGTCACGGTGAACTTCCGCGGCTTCGCGTGGAGCGATGACGGAGCCAACCTGGCCGTGCAGCTGCGCGCGATCGACAACAAGGACCGCTGGATCGCCAGCGTCGATTTCGCGCGGCACGCGCTGGTCAGCCAGCACCGGCTGACCGACCCGGCCTGGATCAACTGGAGCTTCAACGACTTCGGCTGGCTCAAGGACGGCCGCACGCTGTGGTACCTGAGCGAGCAGAGCGGCTATTCGCGGCTGTATGCCAAGCCGCTCGACGGCAAGGCGCGAGCGCTCACCGGCGCCGGCAAGTTCGAGGTCAGCGCGCCGCAGCTGAGCGAGGACGGCCAGTGGTTCTACGTGCTGGCCAACAAGGTGGCGCCGTACAGCTACGACGTCTACCGCGTGCCTTCGGCCGGCGGCGAGCTGAGCCGGCTGACGCAGCTCCAGGGCGTGGAAAGTTTCGTGCTGTCGCCGGACGACCGGCAGCTGGCCGTGCTGCACGGCTCGCCTTACCGGTTCGACCAGCTCGCGGTGGTGGATGCCGCCGGCGGCGCGACGAAGGAGCTCACCCAGACCATGAAGAGCGCCTACTTGGCGCACGACTGGATCGCGCCGAAGATCGTCCAGGTGCCCTCCTCGCACGGCGCCGGGGTGGTCTATGCCAAGTACTACGGCCCCGCCGACGAGGCCGCCGCGCCGGCCTCGCGCCCGGCGGTGATCTTCATCCATGGCGCGGGCTATCTGCAGGACGTGACGCTGCAGGCCACGCCGTATTTCCGCGAGCAGATGTTCAACAACCTGCTGGTGCAGCAGGGCTACGTGGTGCTGGACATGGACTACCGCGGCTCCGCCGGCTACGGCCGCGACTGGCGCACCGCGATCTACCGCAACATGGGCCACCCCGAGCTGGAGGACCTGCTCGACGGCAAGGCGTGGCTGGTCAAGCACCACGGTGTCGATCCGCAGCGCGTGGGCCTCTACGGCGGCAGCTACGGCGGCTTCATGACCGAGATGGCCTTGCTGCGCGCGCCCGGCGAGTTCGCCGCCGGCGCGGCGCAGCGTCCGGTCACCGACTGGACCAGCTACAACCACGAGTACACCTCCAACATTCTCAACGACCCGCAGCTCGACCCCGAGGCGTACAAGACCAGCTCGCCGATCGAGTACGCCGCCAACCTGCGCGACCCGCTGCTGATGCAGCACGGCCTGATCGACAACAACGTGATGGCCAGCGACACGATCCGGCTGTACCAGCGCTTCATCGAACTGCACAAGAAGAACTTCTGGATGTCGCTGTACCCGATGGAGCGCCACGGCTTTGTCCACGCCGATTCCTGGTACGACGAATACCGCCGCATCGACGAGTTGTTCGATACCTACGTGAAGCCGGTGCGCGAGCGCGCGCACTGAGGTACCGAGCGCCACCGCCCGCCGGAGCGGCGGGCGGTGGGCACGGGGCACCGTGCCGCGGCGGGCTACAATGGACGGTCTCCCTGCCTGTCCGATATCGCCCGATGCCCCGCCTCCGCCTCGCCGAACCGCTCGTGATGCTGGCGACGGTGCTGCAGTGGCTGGTGCTGTCGATCGTCACCGGCGCGGTGATCGGGGTGGGCTGCAGCCTGTTCCTGCGTGCGCTGTTCGCTACCTCCGGGCACACCTACGCGATCTCGTGGTGGGCGCAGGCCGGCCTGCTGCTGGCCGGCGGCCTGGCCAACGGCCTGCTGCTGCATTACGGCTATCGCCTGCGGCGCAGCCACTTCGACGATTCGCCGATCGTGGCGGTCAACGAGCAGCACGGCAAGATGCCGTTCCGCACCTTGTGGATCAAGCCGGTGGCGGCGCTGATCACGCTCGGCTGCGGCGGCTCGGCTGGCAAGGAAGGACCGTGCTCGCACCTCGGCGCCAGTCTCGCCGCGGGCATCGGCCGGGTGCTGCACCTGAACCCGGAACTGCGCAAGCGACTGCTGGCCTGCGGCGTGAGCGCCGGTTTCGCCAGCGTGTTCGGCACCCCGATCGCCGGGGCCATCTACGGCGTGGAGATGCTGGCGATCGGGCGCATCCGCCACGACTTCCTGTTTCCCGGCATCGTCGCCGGGGTCACCGCGTTCGAGGTCAGCAAGGCGCTCGGCGTGCCGTATCCGGCCTACCACATCGCCTTCGTCGGCGATTTCACCGAGCTGCTGTTCTTGAAGACGGTGCTGATCGGCATCCTCTGCGGCGCGGCGGCGTGGGTGTTCGTCGAACTGCTGCAGACCATCCGCCGCGCCTTCACCAGGCTGCGCGAGCGCCATGCGCTGTGGCCGCCGCTGCTGCCGATGCTCGGCGCGGTGGTGCTGGCGCTGCTGCTGCTGGTACTGCCGACGGATTATCTCGGGCTCAGCCTGCCGCTGATGGAACGCGCGCTGGACGGACAGTCGATGCCGACCCTGGGTTTCCTGTGGAAGACGCTGCTGGTGGCGATCACCCTCGGTTCGGGTTTCTACGGCGGCATCGTCACCCCGCAGTTCGTGATCGGCGCCGTGCTGGGCGGCGCCTTCGCCCCGGCGCTGGGGCTGGCGCCTGCACTCGGCGCGGCGGTGGGACTGGTGGCGGTGGTGGCCTCGGCCTCCAATGCGCCGATCGCGGCGATCCTGATGGGCGTGGAACTGTTCGGCGCGGATTCGACCCTGTACGTGGCCGGTGCCTGCGTGGCGGCGTATCTCATCATCGGTCATCGCAGCGTGTACCCGGCGCAGCAGATCGCCTTCAGCAAGTCGTCGTGGATCTTCGCCCGCGCCGACCTGCCGGTGGGGCAGGAAAAGGTGCGTCTGTCGTATGGCCTGCTGCGCTGGTGGACCAGGCGACGACGCCAGCTGGGACGACGCGACGACGAGCGTTTGCCCTGAACGCCGTGCATGCGCGCGATGCCGCTGCCCTGGCGCTGATCGCGACGCGCCTTTTGCACCAGTTTCACTCGTGCGCAGGCACACTCGTCGCGATGCGGCTCCCGCCCGGCACCCGCTCCACCGCCGCCGTCTGACCGCCGACTTCGACTCTCACCGGAGACACTCCCGCGATGGCGACACCCCGCTCGGATGCATTGGTTTTCTTCGGCGCCACCGGCGACCTGGCCTACAAGAAGGTCTTCCCGGCGCTGCTGGCGATGACGCGCGACGGCGACCTGGAGGTGCCGGTGATCGGCGTGGCGTTGTCCGGCTGGACGGTGAAGCAGCTGCGCCAGCGCGCGCTCGACAGCGTGCGGCAGGCGGCCAAGGAGCACGGCGAGAAGTTCGACAAGGCGGTGTTCGACAAGCTTTCGGCACGGCTGCAGTACGTCGACGGCGACTACGCCGACCCGGAGACCTTCGCCAAGTTGCGCCAGGCGCTGGGCAAGGCGAAGCGGCCGCTGCACTACCTGGCGATCCCGCCCAGCCTGTTCGGCACGGTGGTCAAGGGGCTGCAGCAGGCCGGCTGCGCGGACGACGCGCGGGTGGTGGTGGAGAAGCCGTTCGGCCACGATCTCGCTTCCGCGCGCGCGCTCAACCGCACGCTGCGCTCGGTGTTCCCCGACGACGCGATCTTCCGCATCGATCACTTCCTGGGCAAGGAAGCGATCATGAACCTGCTGTACTTCCGCTTCGCCAACTCCTTCCTCGAACCGATCTGGAACCGCAACCACATCGCCAGCGTGGAGATCACCCTGGCCGAGCAGTTCGGCGTGAAGGGTCGCGGCGCGTTCTACGACGGCGCCGGCTGCCTGCGCGACGTGATCCAGAACCACCTGATGCAGATCGTGGCGCTGCTGGCGATGGAGCCGCCCGCCTACCAGGGCTTCGAGGCGGTGCACGCGGAGAAGGCCAAGGTGTTCCAGGCGATGCGCCCGCTCGAGCCCGACGACCTGGTGCGTGGCCAGTACCGCGGCTATCGCAAGGAACCGGGCGTGGCCAAGGGCTCGGATGTGGAAACGTACTGCGCGCTGCGGCTGTTCATCGACTCCTGGCGCTGGGGCGGCGTGCCCTGGTACCTGCGCTCGGGCAAGTGCCTGGCCGAGACGGCGACCGAGATCATGGTGGTGCTCAAGCCGCCGCCGCAGCAGCTGTTCGACGACGCGGCCACCGGCCCGGGCCACGCCAACTATCTGCGCCTGCGCATCTCGCCCACTACCGCGATGGCGCTGGCCGCGCGGGTCAAGCGGGTCGGCAAGGAGTTCGTCGGCGACCAGCGCGAGCTGTTCCTGATGGACGAACAGACCGGCGAGGAGCTGCCCTACGAGCGCCTGCTCGGCGACGCGATGGCCGGCGACGGCGCGCTGTTCACGCGCGAGGATGCGGTGGAGGCGGCGTGGCAGGTGGTCGATCCGGTGCTGACCCACCACCACCCGGCGATCCCGTACCGTCCCGGCAGCTGGGGCCCGAAGCAGGCCGACGCGCTGATCGTCGCCGACGGCGGCTGGCACAACCCGGTATTGGCGGAGCGCACGTCATGAGCGAGGCCGCGGCGCTGGTGTTCCTGCTCGACGTGGACAACACCCTGCTCGACAACGACCGCTTCGGCGCCGATCTCGGCGACACCCTGGCCGCCGCCTTCGGCGCCGACCAGCGCGATCGCTACTGGTCGCTCTACCGGCAGCGCCGCGACGAATGCGGCTATGCCGATTACCTCGAAGCGCTGCAGCGCTTCCGCAGTGGCCTGGACAACGAGCCGGCGCTGCTGCAGATGTCGAAGTACCTGCTGGAGTATCCGTTCGAGCAGCGGCTGTACCCGCACGCGCTGGAGACCATCGCGCACCTGCGCACGCTGGCGCCCACGGCGATCCTCTCCGACGGCGACATGGTGTTCCAGCCGCGCAAGATCCAGCGTGCCGGGATCTGGGCGGCGGTGCGCGGCGAGGTGCTGGTCTACATCCACAAGCAACGCATGTTGGTGGCCGTGCAGCAGCGCTATCCGGCCGCCCATTACGTGATGGTGGAGGACAAGCCGCAGCTGCTGGCCGACATGAAGCGGCAGCTCGGCGCGCGGATCACCACCGTGTTCGTGCGCCAGGGCCACTACGCCGCCGAACGTGAACACGAGCGCATCGAGCCGCCGCCGGACCAGACCATCGCGTGCATCGGCGAGTTGCGCGGGCGTAAGCTTGAAGACTTCCTGCCCAGCGCGCCCACCATCGCGCTCGCGGCCGATTGAACGCGGCAGCGGCAGGGCGAGCGACCCATCGAAGCGATTCTGGAGCAAGCATGAAAGCGACCCGACAACTGCACGATCTCGGCCAGAGCCTGTGGCTGGACAACATCACCCGCACCCTGCTCGACGATGGCACCCTGGCGCGCTACATCAACGAGGATTCGATCACCGGGCTGACCTCCAACCCGAGCATCTTCGACAAGGCGATCGGCGACGGCGACGCCTACGACGCCGGCATCCACGCCAAGGCCCTGGCCGGGCTTTCCGGCGAGAAGCTGTTCACCGAACTGGCGCTGGAGGATCTGCGCCGCGCCGCCGATCTGTTCGCGCCGGTGTACCAGCGCACCGGCGGGGTGGATGGCTGGGTCTCGATGGAAGTCTCGCCACTGCTCGCGGCCGACACCGCAGGCTCGATCGCCGCGGCGCGACAGATCCACGCCGCCGGCAAGCGCGACAACCTGTTCGTCAAGATCCCCGGCACGCCCGAGGGCGTCGGCGCGATCGAGGAGTCGATCTTCCTCGGCATTCCGATCAACGTGACCCTGCTGTTTTCCTGCGCGCAATACGAAGCCTCGGCGGAGGCCTACCTGCGCGGCATCGAGCGGCGCATCGAGGCGGGGCTGGACCCGCGCGTGCGTTCGGTGGCCTCGTTGTTCGTCAGCCGCTGGGACGTCGCTGCCAACGAGCAGCTGCCCCAGGCGATGCACAACCAGCTCGGCATCGCGGTGGCGCGGCAGGCCTATCGTGCCTACCGCCAGCTGCTGGCCTCGCCGCGCTGGATGAAGCTGGCCGCCGCCGGCGCGCAGCCGCAGCGGCTGCTGTGGGCCAGCACCGGCACCAAGGACCCGAACGCCTCCGACACGCTGTACATCAGCACGCTGGCGGCGCCCAACACGATCAACACGATGCCGGAGAAGACCCTGCACGCCTTCGCCGAGCACGGCCAGCTGGACGGCGTGATGCCGCTGGACGGCGGCGACGCCGACGCGGTGGTGGGCAAGATCGGCCAGGCCGGGGTGGACGTCGACGCGCTGGCGGAGAAGCTGCAGCGCGACGGCGCCGAGGCCTTCGTCAAATCCTGGAAGCAGCTGTTGCAGCGCATCGCCGACAAGGCCGCGGCACTGGGCGACAAGGGCCAGGGACCTGCGATGTCATGAACCAGCCCCTGCCGACCACGCTGCCCGCCTGGCGGGCGCTGCAGCAGCACGCCGCCGTCATCGGCCGCAAACATCTGCGCCAGTTGTTCGCCGACGATCCGCATCGCGGCGAGACGTTCGCGCTGGCGGACGTCGAGCTGTACCTGGACTATTCCAAGCAGCGCGTCGACGCCGACACGCTGCGCCTGCTGCACGAGCTGGCGCTGGCCTGCCACCTGCCGGAGCGCACCGCGGCGATGTTCCGCGGCGAGCGGATCAACCGCACCGAGGACCGCGCCGTGCTGCACGTGGCGCTGCGCGCGCCCCGCGGCGAACGCATCGAGGTGGACGGCCATGACGTGGTCGCCGAGGTGCACGCGGTGCTCGACCGCATGGCCGCCTTCGCCGACCGCGTGCGCAGCGGCGAGTGGCGCGGGCACAGCGGCAAGCCGATCCGCAACGTGATCAGCATCGGCATCGGCGGCTCGGACCTCGGCCCGGTGATGGCGTACGAGGCGCTGCGCGACTACAGCCGGCGCGACATGACGTTCCGCTTCGTCTCCAATGTCGACGGCACCGATTTCGTCGAGGCCACGCGCGACCTGGACGCCGCCGAGACGCTGTTCATCGTCTGCTCCAAGACCTTCACCACGCTGGAGACGCTGACCAACGCGCACGCGGCGCGGGCGTGGTGCGTCGCCGCGCTGGGCAACGAACAGGCGGTGGCGAAACACTTCGTGGCGGTGTCCACCAACGCCGCCGAGGTGGCGAAGTTCGGCATCGACACCGCGCAGATGTTCGGCTTCTGGGACTGGGTCGGCGGGCGCTACTCGATGGATTCGGCGATCGGCCTGTCCACCATGCTGGCGGTCGGACCGGAGCACTTCCGCGGGATGCTGGATGGCTTCCACGCCATGGACGAGCATTTCCGCCACGCGCCGTACGAGCGCAACCTGCCGGTGCTGATGGGCCTGCTGGCGATCTGGAACAACAACTTTCTCGACGCCGCCACGGTCGCCGTGCTGCCCTACGAGCAATACCTCAAGCGCTTCCCGGCCTACCTGCAGCAGCTCACCATGGAGAGCAACGGCAAGCGCGTCACGCTGGACGGCACCGCGGTGGACTACGCCACCGGGCCGATCTACTGGGGCGAGCCGGGCACCAACGGGCAGCACTCGTTCTACCAGCTGATCCACCAGGGCACGCGGCTGGTGCCGTGCGACTTCATCGGCTTTGCGCAGCCGCTCAACCCGCTGGGCGAGCAGCACGACCTGCTGATGGCGAACCTGATCGCCCAGGGCGAGGCGCTGGCCTTCGGCAAGACCATCGAGGAGGTGCGCGCCGCCGGCACCGACGCGGCGCTGGCGCCGCATCGCACCTTTCCCGGCAACCGGCCCAGCAGCACCATCCTCGCCCGGCGCCTGACGCCGCGCGTGCTGGGCAGCCTGATCGCGCTGTACGAGCACAGCGTGTTCGTGCAGGGCGTGATCTGGAACATCGACTCGTTCGACCAGTGGGGCGTGGAACTGGGCAAGCAGCTGGCCAAGACCACCATCGCCGAGCTGACCGCCGCCGACGAGCCGAAGCTCGCCCACGACAGCTCCACCAACACCCTGATCCGCCGCTACCGCCAACTGCGCGACGGCCACACCTGACGCTTTATCTTCGCAGGAGCGCACTTGTGCGCGATGCCTTTCGTGACGTGACGGAGAGCATCGCGCACAAGTGCGCTCCTACGGGCATTCGCATTCCCATCGCACGACCCCGAGACCCCATGAGCCAGAACATCAGCCCGCTCGCCGGCAAGCCGGCGCCGACATCCATCCTGGTCGACGTGCCGAAGCTGCTCGCCGCCTATGCCGACACCCGGCCCGATCCGTCGGTGCCCGCGCAGCGCGTGGCATTCGGCACCTCCGGCCACCGCGGCAGCTCGCTGCAGGGCAGCTTCAACGAGTGGCATATCCTGGCGATCACCCAGGCGATCTGCGAGTACCGCGCAGGCAAGGGCATCGACGGGCCGCTGTTCATCGGCTTCGACACCCACGCGCTGTCGCGGCCGGCGTTCGAGAGCGCGCTGGAAGTGCTGGCCGCGCACGGCGTGCCCACGATGATTTCCAGCGGCGACGAATACACGCCCACGCCGGCGATCTCGCACGCGATCCTGATGCACAACCGCGGGCGCACGAGCGGCCTGGCCGACGGCATCGTCATCACCCCGTCGCACAACCCGCCGGACAACGGCGGCTTCAAGTACAACCCGACCAACGGCGGCCCGGCCGACACCGACATCACCAAGTGGGTGGAGAACCGCGCCAACGCGCTGATCGAGGGCGGCCTGAAGGAAGTCAGGCGCATGCCGTTCGCGCAGGCGCGCAAGGCGGCCGGCACGCGCGAGCACGACTACCTCGACCGCTACGTGACCGACCTCGCCAACATCGTCGACTTCGACGTCATCCGCAGCGCCGGTGTGCACATGGGCGTGGATCCGCTGGGCGGCGCCGGCGTGCATTACTGGGCGCCGATCGCCGAGCGCTACCAGCTCGACCTCACCGTGGTCAGCGACAAGGTCGATCCGCAGTTCGCCTTCATGAGCGTGGACTGGGACGGCAAGATCCGCATGGATCCCTCCTCGAAGTACGCGATGCAGCGGCTGATCGGCCTGAAGGACCGGTACGACGTGGCCTTTGCCTGCGACACCGACCACGACCGCCACGGCGTGGTCACCCGCTCCGGCGGGTTGATGGAACCGAACCACTACCTGTCGGTGCTGGTCGATTACCTGTTCCGTCATCGCCCGCAGTGGAGCGCGGACGCGGCGGTGGGCAAGACCGTGGTCAGCACCGCGCTGATCGACCGCGTGGCGAAGCGGCTGGGGCGCAAGCTCTATGAGGTGCCGGTCGGCTTCAAGTGGTTCGCGCCGGGGTTGTTCGACGGCTCGCTCGGCTTCGGCTGCGAGGAAAGTGCCGGCGCCTCGCTGCTGCGTCGCGACGGCACGGCCTGGGCCACCGACAAGGACGGCCTGGTGCCGTCGCTGCTCGCCGCCGAGATCACCGCGCGCGAAGGCCGCGACCCCGGCGAGCTGTACCGCCAGCTCACCGACGAACTCGGCCGCCCCTTCAGCAACCGCGTCGAGGCCGCCGCCACGCCGGCGCAGAAGGCGAAGCTGGCCAGACTCTCGCCCGACCAGCTGCATACCGACCGGCTGGCCGGCGAAAAGATCGAGCAGGTGCTGGACAAGGCGCCCGGCAATGGCGCGGCGATCGGCGGCATCAAGGCCATCGCCGCCAGCGGCTGGTTCGCCGCGCGCCCGTCAGGCACCGAGGCGATCTACAAGATCTACGCCGAAAGCTTCAAGAGCGAAGAACACCTGCAGGGACTGCTCGACGAGGCGCAGAAAATCGTCGACGCCGCCATCGCGTAGTTCGTTGACGGAACCGGCATATCGCATCCATTCCATCGGAGAAACATCATGTCCCACGACCTCGACCAGCAATGCATCAACACGCTTCGCTTCCTGTCGGTGGACATGGTGCAGAAGGCCGACAGCGGCCACCCCGGCCTGCCGCTGGACGCCGCGCCGATGGCCTACGTGCTGTGGACCAAGCACCTGAAGTTCCATCCGGCCGATCCGCACTGGCCGGACCGCGACCGCTTCGTGCTCTCTGCCGGCCACGGCTCGGCCCTGCTCTACAGCCTGCTGCACGTCACCGGCTACGACCTGTCGCTGGACGACATCAGGCAGTTCCGCCAGTGGGGCAGCAAGGCGCCGGGGCATCCCGAATACGGCCACACGCCGGGCGTGGAAGTCACCACCGGGCCGCTCGGCCAGGGCCTGGCCAATGCGGTGGGCATGGCCATCGGCGAGGCGCAGCTGGCGGCCACCTACAACCGCGACGGCCACCGCGTGATCGACCACCGCACCTGGGCCATCGTCAGCGACGGCGACCTGATGGAAGGCGTGGCCTCCGAGGCCGCCTCGCTGGCCGGGCATCTCAAGCTCGGCAAGCTGGTGTGCCTGTACGACGACAACTACGTCACCCTGGCCGCCGGCACCGACATCACCTTTTCCGAGGATCGCGCCAAACGCTTCGAGGCGTACGGCTGGCAGACGATCAAGGTGGACGACGGCAACGACATCGCCGCGATCGACCAGGCCTTGAACGATGCGGTGTCGGAAACCGCGCGGCCGACCCTGATCCTGGTGCGCACCCATCTCGGCTACGGCTCGCCCAAGCAGGACAGCTACAAGGCGCACGGCTCGCCGCTGGGCAAGGACGACGTCAGGGCGACCAAGGAGAATCTGGGCTGGCCGACCAAACCCGACTTTCTGGTGCCGGAGCCGGCGCTCAAGCATTTCCACGAAGCCGGGCAGCGCGGCGCGCAGGCCCAGTCCGAGTGGAACAGCCGTCTGGACGGCTATGCGAAAGCCTTTCCCGCGCTGGCCGCCGAGCTGCGCGGGCGCCTGCGCGGCGAATTGCCGGAAGGCTGGGATGCCGACATCCCGAGCTTCGACGCCGACCCCAAGGGCCTGGCCACGCGCGAGGCCGGCGGCAAGGTGATGAACGCGATCGCGCCGCATCTGCCGGCGCTGTTCGGCGGTTCAGCCGACCTCGACTCCTCCACCTTCACCAACTTGAAGGGTTTCGGCGACTTCAATCCCGCGGCGACCGCTGGCCTGGACACGCAGGGCTCGGACAGCGCCGGCTGGAGCGACGCCGGCCGCAACCTGCACTTCGGCGTGCGCGAGCATGCGATGGGCGCGATCGTCAACGGCCTGGCCGTGCACGGCGGCTTCATCCCGTACGGCTCGACCTTCCTGATCTTCTCCGACTACATGCGCCCGGCGATCCGGCTGGCCGCGCTGATGGGCGTGCACGCGATCCACGTGTTCACCCACGACAGCATCGCACTGGGTGAGGACGGCCCCACCCACCAGCCGGTCGAGCAACTGGCCAGCCTGCGTGCGATGCCCAACCTCACCCTGATCCGCCCCGCCGACGCCAACGAAACCGCGGTGGCGTGGAAGGTGGCGGTGGCGATGAAGGGTCAGCCGGTGCTGTTCGCGCTGTCGCGACAGAAGCTGCCCACGCTCGACCGCAGCCGCTATGCCAGCGCCGACGGCCTGCGCCAGGGCGCCTACGTGCTGCGCGATGCGAAGGACGGCGCCAAGCCGGCGCTGATCCTGATCGCCACGGGTTCGGAAGTGAGCCTGATCGTGCAGGCCGCCGAGCAGCTCGAAAGCCGCGGCATCGCCGTACGCTGCGTGTCGATGCCGAGCTGGGAGCTGTTCGAGGCGCAGTCGCAGGCCTACCGTGACGAGGTGCTGCCGCCCGACGTCACCGCGCGGCTGGCGGTGGAACTGGGCGTGGCCCAGGGCTGGCAGCGCTACACCGGCGAGCACGGCGACATGCTCGGCATCGACCGCTACGGCGCCTCCGCCCCGGCCGAGGTGCTGCTGCGCGAATACGGCTTCACCGTGGACAACGTGGTGCAGCGGGCGAAGGCCTTGCTGCAACGCTGAGCGCCGTCGGCGCGGCTGACCTCAGGCCGGGCACAATCCGGCCGCCTCGCGCGCCAGCAACTCGATCCCGGCCCAGTCGCCCGCCGACAGCTTGTCGGCGGGGGTGAGCCAGGAGCCGCCCACGCACAGCACGTTGGGCAGGGCGAGGAAATCCACGGCGTTGGCGAGGCTGATGCCGCCGGTGGGACAGAAGCGCAGCTGCGGCAGCGGGCTGGTCCAGGCGCCGAGCAGCCTGTGGCCGCCGGCGGGTACGGCGGGAAAGAACTTCAGGTGACGGTAGCCGCGTTCGAGCAGGCTCATCGCCTCGCTGGCGGTGGCCGCGCCGGGCAGCAGCGGCAGCGCGCTGCCGTCGGCCGCGTCGAGCAGGCGCGGCGATATGCCGGGCGACACCGCAAAACGCGCGCCGGCGTCTTGCGCGGCGTGCAGGTCCGACGCGCTGAGCACCGTGCCGACACCGACCACGGCACCCTCGACTTCGGCCGCGATTGCGCGGATCGCGTCCAGCGCCGCGGGCGTGCGCAGGGTCACCTCGATCGCCGGAATGCCGCCGGCGACCAGCGCGCGCGCCATCGGCACCGCCGCCTTCACGTCGTGGATCACCACCACCGGAATCACGGGCGCCAGGCGCATCACGGCTTCGACTTGCTGCTGCTTCTGTTCGATGGGATGAGTCACATGGAGCTCCGGTCGTCTAGTCTCCCGCGCGCGGGAGGCCTGGTTCGTTGCGTGGGGCGGGCAGTGCCCGCCCTACGGCGGCTTCACAACACTCCTGCGCCGAAATCCGCGCTGGTGGCGGCCTGGCGGAACAGGCCGAACAGCTCGCGGCCCATGCCATGGTGCTCATGCGACAGGTCAGCGAGGTGCGGCAGGCGGGCGTCCAGCTCGTCGGCTTCGACCAGGACGTCCAGACGTCCATGGGCCGCGTCCAGCCGAATCATGTCGCCGTCGCGGATCTTCGCGATGTTGCCCCCGGCGACCGCCTCGGGCGTCACGTGGATCGCCGCCGGCACGCGGCCTGAGGCGCCGGACATGCGTCCGTCGGTGAGCAGGGCGATGCGGTGGCCGCGGTCCTGCAGCACCGCCAGCGTGGGGGTGAGCTTGTGCAGCTCGGGCATGCCGTTGGCGCGCGGACCCTGGAAACGCACCACCGCCACGAAGTCGCGGTTCAGCTCGCCGCGCTGGTAGGCACCGGCCACCTCGTCCTGGTCGTTGAACACGATGGCCGGCGCCTCGATCAGCAGGCGATCCTCCGGCACCGAGGAGACCTTGATCACCGCGCGGCCGAGGTTGCCGTCGAGCAGGCGCAGGCCGCCGTCGGGGCGGAACGGCTCGTCCACGCCGCGCAGCACGCCGCGGTTGCCGCTCTGCTTCGGCACGGGTTTCCAGCGCAGCGCGCCGGCCTCGTCGAGATACGGCAGCTGCGCATAACCGTCCAGGCCGGTGCCGAAGATGGTCTTGACGTCGCCGTGCAGCAGGCCGGCGCCGAGCAGCTGGTCGATCAGGAAGGCCATGCCGCCGGCGTCGTGGAACTGGTTCACGTCGGCATAGCCGTTCGGATACACCCGCGCCAGCAGCGGGATCACGCCGGACAGCGCGTCGAAGTCGTCCCAGCGCAGCTGGATGCCGGCGGCCTGCGCCATCGCCACCAGGTGCAGCAGGTGGTTGGTGGAGCCGCCGGTGGCATGCAGGCCGATCACGCCGTTGATGATGGCGCGCTCGTCGAGGTGGTGGCCGAGCGGCAGGTAGTGTTCGCCCAGCGCGCTGTTGGCGGCGACGCGGCGCACCGTCTCGGCGGTGAGCGCGTCGCGCAGCGGCGTGTCCGGCGCGGTGAAGCTGGCGCCGGGCAGGTGCAGGCCCATGATCTCCATCAGCATCTGGTTGGAGTTGGCGGTGCCGTAGAAGGTGCAGGTGCCGGCGGTGTGGTACGACGCCGCCTCTGCCTCGAGCAGCTCGGCCTTGCTCGCCTTGCCGTCGGCGAACGCCTGGCGCACCTTCGACTTCTGCTCGTTCGGAATGCCGCTGGGCATCGGGCCGGACGGCACGAAGGCGGCGCTCAGATGGCCGAAGGAGAGCGCGGCGATCAGCAGGCCCGGCACGATCTTGTCGCAGATGCCGAGGAACAGCGCGCCGTCGAACATGTCGTGCGACAGCGCCACCGCGGTGGCCAGCGCGATCACGTCGCGCGAGAACAGCGACAGCTGCATGCCGGCGCGGCCTTGCGTGATGCCGTCGCACATCGCCGGCACGCCGCCGGCGACCTGCGCGGTGAAGCCGGATTCGCGGGCGATCCGGCGGATCAGCGCCGGATAGCGCTCGTACGGCTGATGCGCCGAGAGCATGTCGTTGTAGGCGGTGACGATGGCCAGGTTCGCGCGCTGGCCGTTGCGCAACGCGTCCTTGTCGTCGCTGCCGCAGGCGGCGAAACCGTGCGCGAGGTTGCCGCAGGACAGGTGTCCGCGCCGCGGCCCGCTGCGATCCACCGCGTCGATCCGCGCGAGATACGCCGCGCGCGTCTCGCGGCTGCGCTCGCGCAGGCGTTCGGTGACTTCGGCGACGACGGGATGCAGCGTGGTCATGATCTCTTACCTTGTCTGTAGGAGCACACCGAAGTGCGCGATGCTCTTGCTGGCCTGCGCGCGGCAGGCGGTGCCGCCCACACCGATCACGGACACCAGTACACCGCCACCGGCACGTGTTGCTGGGTCAGCACGGCGCGCACCGGATAGTCGCGTGCGGCGCCCAGGCCAAGCCGCGCGTCGGCCAGTACGTCGCGCTTCTTCTCGCCGGCCACCAGCAGGTACAGCGCGCGCGTTTGCAGCAGCGTGGGCAGGGTCAACGTGATGCGCGGCTCGCCGGCGTCGGGTGCATGCATCGGCAGCACGCGCGCGCTGCCGTCCGGGTCCAGCGCCTCGGCGAGGCGATCGCCGCCGGGGAAGAACGAGGCGGTGTGGCCGTCGTCGCCCATGCCCAGCACCACCGCGTCGAACGGCAGCGGCAGCGCGGCGATGCGCGCGTCGGCGCGGGCCAGGCCGGCCTCAGGGCTGGCGTCGCCGGTATACAGCGGGATGAACTGCGCCTTGGCCGCGGCGTGCTGCAGCAGATGCGTGTGCACCAGTCGCGCATTGGAGCGTGCGTCGCTTTCAGGCACCCAGCGCTCGTCCACCAGGGTCACCTGCACCTTGGTCCAGTCCAGTTGCTGGCGCGACAACTGCTCGAAGAATGCCCTCGGCGTGCTGCCGCCGGAGACCGCCAGCACGGCCTGGCCGCGCTGCGCCAGGCCGTCGCGCAGGCGTTCGGCCACGCGCTCGGCCAGCGCGATGGCCTGCGCCCGGCATCCGGTGAAGCTGTGGGTGGTGACGTTGGCGGGTGCGGACATGGCGGGTTCGATCGGCGGCGAGGTGATGCGTTCCAGTGTGGGCGGGGCGGCGCAAGCATCGGGTGAAGCGCACCTATTCGTTGTCGTCGTGCCAGGTGCGACCGTCGCGCTCGATCAGCGCCACCGACGCGCTCGGCCCCCAGCTGCCGGCGGCATACGGCCGCGGCGCTTCGCCGCCGTCGCTCCACGCGGCCAGGATCGGGCCGGCCCAGCGCCAGGCCGCTTCCACTTCGTCGCGGCGCATGAACAAGGTGGGATTGCCGCGCACCACGTCCAGCAGCAGGCGCTCGTAGGCATCCGGCTGCGACACGCCGAATGCTTCGGCGAAGCTCATGTCCAGCGGCACGTGGCGCAGGCGCAGGCCGCCCGGGCCGGGATGCTTGATGGTCAGCCACAGCTTCACGCCCTCGTCGGGCTGCAGCCGCAGCACCAGCCGGTTCTGCGCCAGCGAGCCGGAGGCGGCGTCGAAGATCGAATGCGGCACCGGCTTGAAGGTCACCGCGATCTCCGACACCCGATGCGCGAGGCGCTTGCCGGTACGCAGGTAGAACGGCACGCCGGCCCAGCGCCAGTTGCCGATCTCGGCTTTCAGCGCCACGAAGGTCTCGGTGTCGGACTTCGCGTTGCCCAGTTCCTCGATGTAGCCGGGCACGCTGGCGCCCTCGGCCACGCCGGCGCGGTACTGGCCGCGCACGGTGAGCTGGCCGGCGTTGCTCGCGTCGATGGGCTTGAGCGAGTGCAGCACCTTGAGTTTCTCGTCGCGCACCGCGTCCGGCGCCAGCGACGAGGGCGGCTCCATCGCCACCATGCACAGCAGCTGCAGCATGTGGTTCTGCACCATGTCGCGCAGCGCGCCGGCGCGGTCGTAGTAGGCGCCGCGGTGGCCCACGCCCAGCGTCTCGGCCACGGTGATCTGCACGTGGTCGATGTGCGCGGAGTTCCACAGCGGCTCGAACAGCGCGTTGCCGAAGCGCAGCACCAGGAGGTTCTGCACCGTCTCCTTGCCGAGGTAATGGTCGATGCGGAAGGTCTGCGTCTCGTCGAACACCTGGCCCACCGCATCATTGATCCGGTTGGCGCTGTCCAGGTCGCGGCCGATCGGCTTCTCCAGCACCACGCGCGACTTGCCCCGGTTCAATCCGTAGTGGCCCAGCCGCTTGCAGATGTCGACGAACAGTTCGGGCGAGGTGGACAGGTAGAACACGCGCACGTGCTCGGGCTCCGCGCCGATGAAGGCGGCGAAATCGTCCCAGCCCTCGTCCTTGCGCGCGTCCAGCGGGCGATAGAACACCTGCTGCAGGAACTCGTCCAGCTGGCGCGCGTCGCAGATCGCGATCAGCGCCTCGCGCAGTTGCGCGCGGTAGCCCGCGTCGTCCAGCGCTTCGCGCGCGACGCCGACGATGCGGCTGCTGGGCGGCAGCTGGCCGTCGAGGAAGCGGTGGAACAGCGCCGGCAGCAGCTTGCGCGCGGCGAGATCGCCGGTGCCGCCGAAGATCACCAGGTCGAATGGCTCGACGGTTTGGGGGGAAGCAGTCACGCGATCACCTCGACTCGATGCCGGCGGGCGGGCGGTGGCCGGATGCCGCCGCCCGTGTTTTCATCGATGGTACCAGTGAAATACCAGAGCGACTACCCGGTTGCATACGAATTCATCGGCGGGATGAATCACGCCCTTTCGGCTGCTCTCCCGACCCGCTGTTCCCCGCGTGCGAAGGCCGCGGGCCGGAGTCGAAGCGCCGCCGCCCGGCCATCGCCCACGCGAAACCCCGGTCACGCTTGCGGTCGGTGGATCGCTATTGGTATGGTGCGCGCCATGGAAACCACCCTGTCCAAGGAATACCGCCGGATCTGCCGCGACCCGGCCAATCACCAGCCGCTGGCCTACCTGCGGCTGCGCCAGGCGATCCGCAACGTGGTGCAGCAGCACGATGTCGAGCCGGGCCACGCACTGCCGAGCGAGCGCGACCTGGCGCTGGTGCTGAAGCTCTCGCGGGTCACCGTGCGCAAGGCGATCGCCGGGCTGGTGGAGGAAGGCCTGCTGACCCAGCGCCACGGCGCCGGCACCTTCATCGCCGAGCGCATCGTCAAGCCGATGTCGCGACTGACCAGCTTCACCGAGGACCTGCGCGAGCGCGGCCTGCGCCCGCGTTCGGAGTTCTTCGAGCGGGTGATCGGCGAGGTGACGCCGGAGGAGTCGATGGCGATGAACCTCTCGCCCGGCTCGCTGGTGGTGCGCCTGCATCGTCTGCGTTATGGCCAGGATGAGCCGCTGGCGATCGAGCGCAGCGTGGTGCCGGCCAGCGTGCTGCCTGATCCGATGCTGGTGCGCGACTCGCTGTACGAGGCCCTGGAACAACTCGGCTGCCGCCCGCGCCGCGCGCTGCAGCGCCTGCGCGCGGTGTCGCTGAACGCGCAGCAGGCGCGGCTGCTGCACGTGGCGGTGGGCAGCGCCGGGCTGAACATCGAACGGCGCAGCTTTCTCGACGACGGCCGCGTGGTCGAGTTCACCACCTCCTGGTACCGCGGCGACATCTACGATTTCGTCGCCGAATTGCACACCGACTGAAGGACACGCATGAACGCCAGCGACACCCTGATGTTCCGCGAAGCGCGCGAATCGGCCGCGGTGGTGGCGCGCCAGTTCGCCGCCAACGAAACGGTGGTGAATGCACTGGCGCGGTCGCTGCGCGAGACGCCGCCGCGCTTCATCGTCACCTGCGCGCGCGGCAGCTCGGACCACGCCGCGGCCTATGCCAAATACGTGTTCGAGACGCAGCTGGGCCTGGCCACGGCCTCGGCGTCACCGTCGGTGAGTTCGGTGTACGCCGCCGAACAGCAATGGCAGGGCGCGTTGTTCATTGCCATTTCGCAATCGGGCAAGAGCCCCGACCTGCTGCGCACCGCGGAGGCGGCGAAGCGTGTCGGTGCGCGCGTGGTGGCGCTGGTCAACGTGGCCGATTCGCCGCTGGCCGCGCTGGCCGACACCGTGATTCCGCTGCACGCCGGGCCCGAGCGCAGCGTGGCGGCGACCAAGAGCTACCTCGCCGCGCTGGCCGCGGTGCTGCACCTGTGCGCGCGCTGGAGCGGCGACGCCGAACTCAACGCGGCGCTGCCGGCCCTGTCCGACGCCTTGCGCAACGGCTGGGACGTGGACTGGTCGTCACTGAGCGAGGGCCTGGTCGGCGCGCACAACCTGTTCGTGGTCGGTCGCGGTTTCGGTCTCGGCATCGCGCTGGAGGCGGCGCTGAAGTTCAAGGAAACCTGCGGCCTGCACGCCGAGGCATTCAGCGCGGCCGAGGTGAAGCACGGTCCGATGGCGCTGGTCGGGCCGGATTTCCCGGTGCTGTGTTTCGCCCAGGACGACGACACCCTGGCCGGCACGCTGGCGGTGGCGCGCGAATTCCGCGGTCGCGGCGCGCAGGTGTTCGTCGCCGCGCCGGGCCAGCACGGCCCCGGCACGCTGCCGGTGGCCGGTGGCTTGCCGGCGCTGTGCACGCCGCTGCTGATCATCCAGAGCTTCTACCGCGCCGCCAGCGAACTGGCGCTGCGCCGCGGCTTCAACCCCGACGTGCCGCCGCATCTCAACAAGGTCACCGAAACCGTCTGAGCGTAGGGCGGGCACGGCCCGCCGCTTTTGCGCCGCGTGACGAAGGGCGGCGGGCGGTGCCCGCCCTACGTGCCGCGGACCGGCGGTGTTCAACATCTGCAACGGAATCCGCCATGCTTCATGCCCTCACCCATGCCCGCATCCTCACTCCCGACGGCTGGCGCGACGACCTCGCCGTGTTGTTGGATGGCGAGCGCATCGCCGAGCTGCTGCCGCCATCCGATCCGCGCGTGCGCGATGCGCAGCGGCAGGATCTGGCCGGCGCCATGCTGCTGCCGGGCTTCATCGACGTGCAGGTCAATGGCGGTGGTGGCGTGCTGTTCAACGAGGCGCCGTCGGTGGAGACGATCCGCCGCATCGGCGCCGCGCACCGGCGCTTTGGCACCACCGGCTTCCTGCCGACCCTGATCAGCGATCGAGTCGAGGTGATGCGCGAGGCGCTGGCGGCGGTCGAGCAGGCGCTGGCCGAAGGCGTGCCGGGTCTGCTCGGCATCCATCTGGAAGGGCCGTATCTGGCGAACGCGCGCAAGGGCGTGCACGACGCGAAGTATTTCCATGCGCCCGACGCGGAGGAACTCGCCCTGCTGTGCGCGCCGCATCGCGGCATCCGGCTGGTCACGCTGGCGCCGGACCGGGTGCCGCCGGCGAGCATCCGCGCGCTGGTCGCGGCCGGCGTGATCGTTTGCGCCGGCCACACCGCGGCCGACTACGCCACCACGCGCGCCGCGCTGGATGCCGGCGTGCGCGGCTTCACGCACCTGTTCAACGCGATGACCCCGTTCGGCAGCCGCGAGCCGGGCGTGGTCGGCGCCGCGCTGGAAGATGCGGCGAGCTGGTGCGGCATCATCGTCGACGGCCATCACGTGCATCCGGCCAGCCTGCGCGCGGCGATCGCCGCGAAAGCCCGCGGCAAGATGCTGCTGGTCACCGACGCGATGCCGCCGGTGGGCGCCGACCGCCCCGACTACGTGCTCAACGGCGAAACCATCACGGTGAAGGACGGCATCTGCCAGACCGCCGCCGGCGTACTCGCTGGCTCGGCGCTGGACATGGCCACCGCCGTGCGCAACACCGTGCAGATGCTCGGGCTGCCGCTGGACGAAGCGGTGCGCATGGCCAGCACGTATCCGGCCGAGTTCCTCGGTCTTGGCGCAAGCCACGGCCGCATCGCGGCAGGCTGCCGCGCCGACCTGGTGGTGATGGACGACGCGTCCCGCGTGCAGCAAAGCTGGATCGGCGGCGAGGAGCGGGTCGAGAAGTGAGTGGAGAGGAGTGAAAAGTGAGAGAGAGCCGACGCCACGCCCGGATCTCGCCTTCTCTCACTCCTCACTCCACTCCGCTCACTCCTGCTCTCCTGCTCTCCTGCTCCATTGCCCGAATGGCCGTCCGCCGCTACAGTGGCGCGGTTCAGGTGTCCCGACGGTTCAACGCCCGAGGGATGAAACGGGAAGCCGGTGCGTGGTGTGCAAACACCGCAAGGCCGGCGCTGCCCCCGCAACGGTAAGCGAGAGACACGAACGGCGAAGGCCACTGTGCGATGCACGGGAAGGCGCCGTTCGTGGCGAGCGGAATCACCGCCCGCCACTCGCGAGCCCGGAGACCGGCCTGGACGCTCCTTGGTGGCTCGCGGTGGGCGAGGCCGGACCACGGTCTGTCTGTCCGTCGTTCCGTCCCCGCTTTTTCGCCCGGCTGCCATTCCCTCTGGACATGCGGCCGTGCGCGGGTGCGCGGCGAAGGAAGACGAAGATGAAGAAGACCTTGCTGGCCACCTTGCTGCTGGCCTGCGCGACCGGTGCCGGCGCGACCGGGCTGGACTCCTCCGGACCCGAGCGCGCCACCGCGCTGGAGCCGGTGATCGTCACGGCCACCCGCACGCCGGTCGACATCGGCGATGCGCTGTCGTCGGTGAGCGTGATCAGCCGCGCCGACATCGAGCGGCTGCAGCCGGTGTCGATCGCCGACCTGCTGACTGGCCTGCCCGGCGTGAGCTTCGCCAACGCGGGCGGCTACGGCCAGCAGACCTCGCTGTTCCTGCGCGGCGCCAACTCCACCCACACCCTGCTGCTGGTCGATGGCGTGCGGGTGGCTTCGGTCAGCGCCGGGCTGGCCGCGTTCGAGCAGATTCCGGTGGAGCAGATCGAACGCATCGAGATCGTGCGCGGCCCGCGCTCCAGCCTCTACGGCGCCGATGCGATCGGCGGCGTGATCCAGATCTTCACCCGCCGCGGCTCGCGCGACGGCGGCCTCGAACCGTCGCTGGCGCTCACCGCCGGCACCGACAAGCTGTTGCGCGGCCAGCTCGGGCTGTCCGGCGGCAGCGAACACGGCTGGTACAACCTGGCCGCGGGCAGCCAGTACACCGGCGGCATCAACACCTGCCGCGTCGGCGCCGCCGCGGCGTTCGCCGGCTGCTTTACCGACGAGCCGGACCGCGATCCGTCGCGCAACAAGAACCTCAGCGCCAGCGGCGGCTACCGCTGGGACAACGGCGCCGAACTGACCGGCACCTGGCTGCGCAGCCTGGGCGAGGCGCATTTCGACGGCAGCTACCAGAACCGCTGGCGCACCGTGCAGCAGGTTGCCGGTTCGACCTTCGGCTTCCGTCCGCTGCAGGCGTGGAAGAGCACGCTGAGCGCGGGCCAGAACCTGGACCGCTACGACAACTACGAGAACGCGAGCTTCGTCGGCTACATCTACTCGCGCCGCGACCAGGCCTCGTGGCAGAACGACATCAACCTGGCCGCGGACCAGCTGCTGACCCTCGGCGTCGACTGGCAGGGCGAGCAGATCGACAGCGACACCGGCTTTCTCGCCACCCGCCGCCACGACACCGGCGCGTACGCGCAGTACCAGGCCACGTTCGGGCCGAACGAGCTGGCGCTCTCCGCGCGGCGCGACAGGAACAGCCAGTACGGCCACCACGATACTGGCGCGCTGGCCTGGGGTTATCACTTCGACGACGGCGTGAAGCTCACCGCCAGCTACGGCAGCGCCTTCCACGCGCCCACCTTCAACGATCTCTACTACCCCTACGGCAGCGGCAACCCGGAGCTGAAGCCGGAGACCTCGCGCAGCGCGGAGCTGGGCCTGAGCCGGCAGCGCGATGGCTGGAACTGGGCGCTGAACGCCTACCAGACGCGCATCGACCAGCTGATCGCGCTGGACAGCCAGTACTCCCCGCGCAACATCAGCAAGGCGCGCATCCGCGGCGTGGAGGGCCAGCTCGGCGCGCGGCTCGGCGCCTGGCGCGTGCAGGGTTACTTGACCTGGCTGCGGCCGCGCAACGAGGACGGCGGCCCGAACGACGGCAAGGTGCTGCCGCGCCGCGCCGGGCAGACGGCGCGAATCGAGCTGGATCGGAGTTACGGCGCCTTCGATGTCGGCGCCACGTTCAATGCCGCCGGCCACCGTTACGACGACGCCGCCAACGCGCACCGGCTGGGCGGTTACGCCACCACCGACCTGCGCGCCAGCTGGCAGTTCGACCGCGCCTGGCAACTGGAGGCGCGCCTGGCCAATGCGTTCGATCGCCGCTACGAGACGATCTGGTACTTCAACCAGCCCGGGCGCGGGTTGCTGCTGACCCTGCGCTACCGCCCCGCCGCGCGCTGATCGGCGAGGCGATGGGGAAATGCCGGCGGGCACTGCCCGCCGCACGACAACATCGCTCCCGAGCTTCGCATGCATGCCGCCCGTCACTGCCGTCGGACGGACGGGTGCCGTTATGCTTGGGCGCCAGGGAGATCCATGTGAACGCATTCGCACCGATGATCCGCCGCCCGGTCGGCACCTCGCTGCTCGCCATCGGCCTGATGATCGCGGGCGTGTGGGCGTACCTGCTGATCGGCGTGGCGGCGTTTCCGTCGATCGAATTTCCCGGCGTGGCGGTCGTGGCGCAGATGCCGGGCGCGAGCGCGCAGACCATGGCCACCACGGTGATGGCGCCGCTGGAGCGGCACATCGGGCGCATTCCTGGCGTGCAGTTCATGTTTTCCAACGCCAGCGAAGGGCGTGCGCAGATCCAGGTGCTGTTCAACTACGGGCGCTCCACCGACGCGGCGGCGCGCGACGTGCAGGCGGCGCTCAATGCCGCCGCCGCCGACCTGCCGCCGGGCATGCCGGCACCGCCGCAGTACTTCAAGTTCGACACCTCGACGATCCCGGTGCTGCTGGTCACGCTGACCTCCAGCAGCCTGCCGCCGGATCGCCTCTACGACCTCACCGACACCTTGCTCAAGCCCGCGGTGGCGCAGATCCCCGGCGTGGCCCAGGTGCAGGTCGGCGGCGGCACGCCGCATGCGGTGCGCATCGCGCTGAACGCCAACGCGCTGGCGATCAAGGGCATCACCACCAACCAGGTCGCCAACGCGCTGCGTGCGGCCAACGTCACCTCGCCGCAGGGCATCCTCGGCAACGGTCTCACCCAGATGACGGTGACCGCCAACGACGCCTTGCATACGCCGGCGGATTTCGCCGCGCTGGTGATCGCCAGCAACCGCGGCGTGCCGGTGCGGCTGGCCGACGTGGCCACGATCAGCAGCGGCCAGCAGGACAAGTACGCCGCGGCATGGTTCAACGGCACCCGTGCGGTGACCCTGCAGATCAGCAAGCGCCCGGATGCCAACGCGATCGCCGTGGTCAGGGCGATCCGCGCGGCGTTGCCCGGGCTCAGCAGCGTGCTGCCCGCCGACGTGAAGATCACCCCGATCTTCGACCTCACCCCCACTACCGAATCGGCGCTGGACGAGGTGGAGGTGGCGCTGGGCATGAGCGTCGTGATGGTGGCGCTGGTGATGCTGCTGTTCCTGCGCCGGCTGCGACCGACCCTGATCGCCATGCTCAGCGTGCCGCTGTCGCTGGCTGGTGCGCTGATCGTGATGTGGATGCTCGGTTTCACGCTCAACATCTTCTCGCTGGTGGCGCTGGTGCTGTGCGTGGGTTTCGTGGTGGACGACGCGATCGTGGTGATCGAGAACATCGTGCGCCACATCGAGCAGGGCATGGCGCCGCTGCAGGCGGCGCTGACCGGCGTGCGCGAAATCGGCTTCACCGTGGTGTCGATCACGCTGTCGCTGATCGCCGTGTTCGGGCCGATGGTGTTCGGCGACAACATGTTCACCATGCTGATGCGCGAGTTCGCGGTGACCCTGGTCGCCACCATCGTGATCTCCGCGGTGGTCTCGCTCACCCTTACCCCCGCGCTGTGCGGGCGCAGCCTGGTGCACGAACCGGAGGGCAGCCGCACGCCGGGGCGGCTGGAGCGTTGGGCCGAGCGCTTCGACCGCTGGCTGCTGGCGCAGTACCGGCGCGCGCTGGACTGGTCCATGCACCATCGCCGGCTGATGCGCTGGCAGCCCGCCGTGCTGCTGGTGATGACCGGCGTGCTGGCGGTGCTGGTGGTGATGACCGCCGGCGGCGGCCTGATGCCGAAGGAGGACACCGGGCTGGTGCAGGTGCAGATCACCGCCGGCCCCAACATCTCGCCGACCCGGCTGACCGCGCGCGCCCGCGAGGTGGCCGCGGTGTTCCAGGCCGACCCGGCGGTGCTGGACGTGTCCACCATCGTCAACGGCGGCAACGGCGCGCACCTGTTCGTCGACCTCAAGCCGCTGGGCGATCGGCCGGACGATCGCCACGTCACGGTGCAGCAGGTGGTCGACCGCCTCGCCGCCCACTTCAAGGGCGTCACCGACCTCGACGTGGCGGTGTCCGCGGTGCAGTTCTTCGGTGGTGGCGGTGGCGGCGGCCTGGGCGGCGGCAATGTCGGGCGCTACTCGTTCCAGCTCGACAGCCTGGACGGCACGCCGCTGCAGGAACCCACCCTGCATCTCGAACACGTCATGCGCGGCATGAAGCAGTTCAAGGATGTCACCAGCAGCTTCGACGGCATCGGTACCCAGCAGATGGTGCAGGTCGACCGCGCCGCCGCCGCGCGGCTGCAGGTGAGCATGGGCCAGATCGACTCGGCGCTGTACAACGCGTTCGGGCAGAACCAGATCTCCACCATCTATTCGGACATCAACCAGTACCGCGTGGTGCTGACCGCCGACCGCGGCGACGAGCTGAGCCCGCAGGGATTGCTCGGCACCTATGTGCGCAGCAGCCGCGGCGAGATGATCCCGCTCTCCGCGCTGGCCACGATCCAGCCGCACCTGGCACCGGCCACGGTCAGCCACTTCAACCAGCTCGAATCGGCCTCGATCAACTACAACCTGGCCGAGGGCATCACCCCGGCGGAAGGCCTGAAGCTGGTCGACCAGGCGATCTTCGCCGCCGCGCTGCCGAACGGCATCCAGCGCAAGTACACCGGCGAGAACCAGAACCTGGTCGACGCGCTGAGCGACGTGCTGTTGCTGCTGCTGGCGGTGATCCTGGTGATGTACGTGGTGCTGGGCGTGCTGTACGAGAGCCTGATCCACCCGCTGACCATCCTCTCCACCCTGCCCGCTGCCGGCATGGGCGCCTTCCTCGCCATGCTGGTGACCCATACCCAGCTGACCCTGATGTCGGTGATCGCGGTGCTGATGCTGATCGGCATCGTCAAGAAGAACGCGATCCTGATGGTCGACTTCGCCCTGGTCGCCGAGCGCGAGCGCGGGCTGTCGCCGCCGGAGGCGATCCGCGAGGCGGCGCTGGTGCGCTTCCGTCCGATCACCATGACCACCCTGGTGGCGATGGGGGCGGCCTTGCCGCTGGCGATCGGCTTCGGCTACGGCTCGGAGCTGCGCCAGCCGCTGGGCATCGCCATCCTCGGCGGCCTGCTGGTGTCGCAGTTGCTGACCTTGCTGAGCACCCCGGCGATCTACCTGTGGCAGCACGACCATCGCGAGCGCAAGGCCGTGCAGAAGCGCATCCGCGAGGAGTTCCGCCGCGGTCGCGGCGTGCCACCGCCGATGCCGGCCGTGCCCAAGGGCATGCCGGCGTTGCCGGAATAGGTCGGGAACGGGGAACAGGGAATGGGAAATCGCAGAATCAAGAGCATCGCCCGCAAGCGGGCTCGAGGCGGACGCCTTTGCTCTTGCGATTCTCTACTCCCTATTCCCTGACCAAGCCCCTGCCTTCCGGCACGGTGCGTACTTCAGGCACATACGCCCACGGTTCCCCGGTGGCATAAAGCCGCCATGAAAGGAACTCCCCTGCCCATCGCCGGTCTTGCGTACCTGGGGCGCGCGTGCGCCGTGCGCCGCTCCGCTTGCTTGCCGCGGGTACTCGCGTGAACGTGTTCGCCCCGTTGATCCGCCGCCCGGCCGGCACCTCGCTGCTTGCCGTCGGCCTGGTGCTGGCCGGGCTGTGGGCTTACCTGCTGCTCGGCGTGGCGGCGCTGCCCTCGCTGGACTTCCCCGGTGTCTACGTGGTGGCGAACATGCCCGGCGCCAGCGCGCAGACCATGGCCAACACGGTGATGGCGCCGCTGGAACGGCATCTTGGCCAGATCCCCGGCATCGACGACATGTACGGCAACGCCAACGAGGGCGCGGTGGGGATCGGCGTGCGCTTCAACTTCAGCCGCACCGCCGACAGCGCCGCACGCGACGTGCAGGCGGCGCTGAATGCCGCGGCCGTCGACCTGCCCGCGGGCATGCCCTCGCCGCCGCAGTATTTCAAGTTCGACACCTCGCAGATTCCGATCCTGTTCCTCGCCCTGACCTCCAGCGGCATGCCGCAGGACAAGCTGTTCGACCTGGCCGACACGCTGCTGAAACCCGCGGTCGCGCAGATCGACGGCGTGGCCCAGGTGCAGGTGTTCGGCGGCACCCCGCACGCGGTGCGCATCGACCTGGACAATCGCGCGCTGGCCGCCAAGGGACTCACCGCGAACGACGTGGCCAACGCGTTGCGCGCAGCCAACGTCAACTCGCCGCAGGGCATCATCAGCAACGGCCGCACGCAGATGACGGTGAGCGCCAACGACGGCCTGCGCGAGCCGGCCGAGTTCGCCGACCTGCTGATCGCCGAGCGCAACGGCGCGCCGGTGCGCCTGTCCGATGTGGCTAAGGTCTACTCCGGCCAGCAGGACCAGTACCAGGCGGCCTGGTTCAACGGCATGCGCACGGTCGGCCTGCAGATCACCAAGCGACCGGAGGCGAACGCGGTGGCCACGGTGGCGGCGATCCGCGCGCGGCTGCCGCAGCTGGCCGCCTCGATGCCGTCGGACGTGCACATGCTGCCGGTGTTCGACCTCACCCAGACGACCCAGTCGGCGCTGCACGAGGTGAAGGTCGCGCTGCTGATCTCGATCGCCATGGTGGCGCTGGTGATGCTGGTGTTCCTGCGCCGGTTGCGGCCGACCCTGATCGCGATGCTCAGCGTGCCGCTGTCGCTGGCCGGTGCGTTCGTGGTGATGTGGACGCTCGGATACACCCTGAACACCCTGTCGCTGGTGGCGCTGGTGCTGTGCATCGGCTTCGTCGTCGACGACGCGATCGTGGTGATCGAGAACATCGTGCGGCACATGGAGCAGGGCATGGCACCGCTGCCGGCGGCGCTGACCGGCGTGCGCGAGATCGGCTTCACCGTGGTCTCGATCACGCTGTCGCTGGTGGCGGTGTTCGCGCCGCTGCTGTTCGGCAACAACATGCTGATCATGCTGCTGCGCGAGTTCTCGGTGACGCTGACCGCCGCGGTGGTGATCTCGGCGATCGTCTCGCTCACCCTCACCCCCGCGCTGTGCGGCCACCTGCTAAAGCACGAGCCGGTGCCGGCGCCACCGCCGGGGCGCATCGAACGCGCCGTGGAACGCTTCGACCGCGGCCTGCTGCATCTGTACGAAGGCGCGCTGGACTGGGCCATGCGCCACCGCCGGCTGATGCGCTGGCAGCCGCTGCTGCTGCTGATCCTCACCTTCGCGCTGGGCGCGGCGGTGGTGAAGACCGCCGGCGGCACCTTCATGCCCGACGAGGACACCGGCCAGCTGCAGGTGGAGATCGACGCCGATGCCAACATCTCGCCCACCGTGCTGGCCGAGCGCGCGCGGCAGGTGCAGAAGATCATGCAGGCCGACCCGGCCGTGCTCGACCAGCTGACCCTGCTCGGCGGCAACGGGCCCGGCGGCGCGGTGGGCAACAGCGCGCAGATGTTCGTCGACCTCAAGCCGCGCGGCGACGGTCCGGGCGAGCGCGACGAAGGCATCAAGACGGTGATCGAGCGATTGTCGAAACAGTACGACCGCCTGCCCGACGTGAAGGTGTCGGTCAGCGCCTCGCAGTTCCTCGGCGGCGGCGGCAGTGGCGACCGCGGCGGCCAGTACGAGTTCCAGCTCACCAGCACCCAGGGCAACGACCTGCAGCCGTGGGCGCTGAAGATGGTGCGCCAGCTGCGCACCCTGAAGGAGTTCCGCGACGTCAGCAGCCCGTTCGACCAGGTCGGCAAGCAGCAGCAGCTGCGCATCGACCGCGAGGCCGCCGCGCGACTGCATGTCAGCGTGGGCGCGATCGACACCGCGCTGTTCAGCGCGTTCGGCCAGCGCCAGGTGTCGCAGATCTACTCCGACATCAACCAGTACGCGGTGGTACTCAACGCCAGCCCGAACGAGAACCTCAGCCCGCAATCCCTGCTCGATATCCGCGTGCGCAGCGAGCAGGGCCGGATGATTCCGCTCTCCGCGCTGGCCACCATGGAGCCGACGATCAGCCCGCTGCGCGTGCGTCACCACAACCAGCTGCAGGCGGTCACCATCAGCTACAACCTGGCCAAGGACGTCACCCAGGACCGCGGCGTGGCGCTGGTCGACCAGGCCGCCTTCGCGCTGCACCTGCCCGATGGCGTGAAGGTGGAATACACCGGCGCCAACCAGCGCCTCAAGCAGGCGCAATCCAACGGCATGGTGCTGCTGCTGGGCTCGATCCTGGCCATGTACATCGTGCTGGGCATCCTCTACGAAAGCCTCGGCCATCCGCTGACCATCCTCTCCACCCTGCCCGCCGCCGGCGCCGGCGCCTTCCTGGCCATGCTGGTGACGCAGACCCAGCTGTCGCTGATGGCGATCATCGCGATCCTGATGCTGATCGGCATCGTCAAAAAGAACGCGATCCTGATGGTCGACTTCGCCCTCGTGCGCGAGCGCGAGCACGGCATGGCCGCCCCCGACGCGATCCGCGAAGCCGCCCTGGTGCGCTTCCGCCCGATCACCATGACCACTCTGGTGGCAATGGGCGCGGCGATGCCGCTGGCGATCGGCTTCGGCATCGGCTCGGAAATGCGCCAGCCGCTGGGCATCGCCATCGTCGGCGGCCTGCTCGTGTCGCAGCTGCTGACCCTGCTCAGCACCCCGGCGATCTACCTGTGGAATCACGACCGCAAGATCCGCAAGGCGGCGCGCAGGGAGCGCAAGGCGGAGAAGAAGCGGCGCAGGGCGCTGGGCCGCGCACAGACGGCGTCCTGACCGATATCCGGCCGCGTGCTCCTGCCGGTCGCGTCGTGACAGCGGTGCCGCAGCTGTCCCGCACACGCCCAGGCATGGTGGCCGTGGCAGCCGCTGTCGACCTTCGTTGGCGCCTTCTCCCGGCAGTGCGCGGGACAGGAGCAGATTCCCCGGCGTGCGGCAGGCCACACAGGCGTCGAAGTCATGCGCGACGACAGGGGGCGCCGGTTGCAGCGAGCAAGGACAGGTCGTGACTGATGGCATGCCCCGGTTGCGGATGGCGTGGTTCTCTTGCACTGTCCTGGGATATCCGCGCGCGCGGAGCGCACGGCGAGACGAGCATGAGGCCATGGGCCAGAATCCCGAACTGTTGCGCCGCCTGCTGCGCGCCAAGGACCGCATGGATGCGGCATCCCACGAGCAGTGGCCGGTGCGGCGGCTGGCGCAGGTGAGCGCGGTGTCGGCGGCGCACTTCGCGCGCGCCTTCCGCGAGGCGTTCGGTGTGCCGCCGCATCGCTATCTGCTCACCCGCCGGATCGAACGCGCCACGGCGCTGCTGCGTGACACGAATGCGCCGGTTACCGAGGTCGCGCTGCAGACCGGCTGGAGCAGCATCGGCACCTTCGGGCGGATCTTTCGCGACATCACCGGCGAGAGTCCGGGCGATTTCCGTGCGCGGCAGCGCGAGCTGGCGCACCACCACGCCTGCGTGCCGGAGTGTTTCGTGCGCGCCGTGCAGCGGCCGGATCTCAAGAGCGCAGTTTCGGAGAAGCGCAGGCGCCAGGCGGCCGGTAGAAAGACGGCTCCCACCCAGGAGGTTCCATGACTCAACATGTCGATGTGGCCGGGCTCTATGTCCGCGACCAGGATGAAGCGCTCGCCTTCTATGTCGGAAAGCTGGGCTTTGTCGTCAGCGCCGATGCGCGCAACGGCGACTATCGCTGGCTCACCGTGCAGCATCCCGACCAGCCCTCGTTCCAGCTCGGCCTGTTCAAGCCGGGTGCGCCGATGCACGACGCGGCGACCGCGCAGACGCTCTGCGAAATGGTGGCCAAGGGCGCGATGCCGCCGCTGGTGCTGGCGGTGGACGATTGCCAGGCCGCGTTCGAGCGGCTGCAGGCGCTGGGCGTGGAGTTCACGCAGGAGCCGATGCGCCGCTACGGCACGGTGGACGCCGGCTTCCGCGATCCCTCCGGCAATGGCTGGAAGATGATCGAGAACCGGGCTCCGGCACAGGGGGCAGCATGAAGGTGGCCCGTTGGATGCGGCAGGGCCATCGCTGGCTGTCGATCGTGTTCACCCTGACCGTGATCGCGAACTTCGTCTGGCGCGGCATGAGTCCGCACGAACCGCCGGCATGGCTGACCTATGCGCCGCTGCCGCCGCTGTTCGCGCAGTTGTTCAGCGGCCTGTACCTGTTCGTGCTGCCGTACACCGCGGCAGCGCGCCGCGGGGCCTGAGGCTGCGGGCACGGCGCGTTCCCGGTTCCCGCCACCGGCAACCGCGGTTCCGGTGGCGAACAGCGAATCGAGTGCCGCGCGCCTACTTGCCGCCCGCCGTGACGCCGGGCCCGATGGCCGAACCGATGAAGTCGAGCATCTTCCCGTACAGCTCGGCGACGTTGGCCTCGTCGTAGAAGCCGTGCATCTCGCCGGGCTTTTCCAGCCAGACGTGCGGCACGTGGCGCTTGAGCAGCGCCTCGTGCAGGTTCGTGCCCTGGATCGGCGGCACGCGCCGGTCCTGGCCGCCGACCACCAGCATCACCCGCGCCTTGAGCGCATCGAGCTGGTTGATCGGCGAGCGCTGCGCCAGTTGCGCCATGTCGTCGCCCAATTGGCGTTTCAGGTAATTCTCGCCGCTGACCGTTTCGGGAATGTCGCCGCGCCGGTACATCAGGGGCAGGTCGTAGATGCCGACGTAGCCGATCGCGCACTGGTAGAGGTCGGGCTCCTTCACCGCGCCTTCCAGCGCGGCATAACCGCCGTAGCTGGCGCCGTAGATGCACAGGCGCTGCGGGTCGGCGATGCCCTGGGCGATGGCCCAGCGCGTGGCGTCAGTGACGTCGTCCTGCATCTTGCCGCCCCACTCGCGCCAGCCGGCCTGCTCGAACGCGTAGCCATAGCCGCCCGAGCCGCGGAAATTGACCTGCACCACGACGTAGCCGCGCGTCGCCAGCGCCTGCACGTCGGCGTCGTATTCCCAGCGGTCGCGCACGGAGAACGGGCCGCCATGGACCATCACCACCGTCGGCAGGTGCTTGTCCTGCTCATGGCCCGGCGGGTAACTCACGTAACCCTGCAGCTTCATGCCGTCGCGTGCGGCGAACTCGAACGGCTGCTTGGTCGCCATCGACGGCGGATTGATCCACGGCGCGCGCTTGAGCAGCGGCGTCAGCCTTGCGGCCTTGGCGTCGAACAGGTAGAACGTGCCCGGATCGGCATCGGCCTCCACCAGCACCACGCTCAGGCTGCCATCGCTGGTGCCGGAGACGAAGCGCACGCTTTCGCCCGGGAACTGCTTCATCAGCGCCACCAGCATGCGCGCCGCCGGCGACTGCATGTCGAACGGCGCGATGCCGGCGCGGCCGTCCATGTAGGTGACACCGGCGATGTCGTCTTCGGCCAGCCCCTGCAGCAGGCCGTCCGATTCGACCGTGGGGTTGCTCCACACCTCCTGCAGCGTGGGCTTGTCTTCGCTCCAGCGGCAGATGCCGAAGCCGCCGCTGGGGGCCGGGCAGCTGAAGTACGCCACGCTGTCATCACGGTCGAAGGCGATCGGCACGGAATGGCTGGCGCCCAGTTCGGGCATGGGCTTCCAGTCGCCGCCCCCGAGCGGCAGCTGGAACACCCGGACGTCGCCCTGCTCGTCCTCGCCCCACGCAAAGCGGATCCGGCCCTGATGGTCGCCGACGAAAAAGGCGTCGCGCATCGGTGCGGTGATGATTTCCCGCAACTTGCCGGTGCGCACGTCCATGCGGGAGGCGGTGGCAAACACCCCGTGCTTGCCGTTGGCGTCCCACAGCCGGGTAGCGACCAGGATGTGTTTCGGATCGCCGGCAATGGTGCCGATGAACTCCGCCGAGCCGCGTTCGCTCACCACCTGCTTGACCAGCGTACCGGTGGTCA
>Ga0209952_1000623_pt1 | contig 42875 bp, 58 predicted proteins | sample ThiBiot_750_biof_2_FD_183951 | JGI IMG/M metagenome (GOLD analysis project Ga0209952, IMG submission 183951) | Wastewater bioreactor microbial communities from Cape Town, South Africa - Thiocy_cont_750_biof (SPAdes) | ecosystem: Engineered > Bioreactor > Thiocyanate-remediating >...
TTTGATTTCGAGATAATAATCGGGTGGGCCCGGTTGAGACTTACGAAAATGTTTTCTCGGCGTGTACATATCGAAGGAGATAGTTGATGAGTTTACTGGATTCGGTGGTTTTACTCGAGGAGAAAATGATGATAAACGTTGATAGATAGTCGAGTGCGATTGAAGATCTTCTGGTCGAATTAATGAGTAAGACGGACGAGGTCTGTAAGTTCGGCTTTCATAGATTGTTAATTCTACACGAGATACTTTCTCATTGAATTCTTTCGGAAGCCAATCGATATGTACAGGCATAAATCGATCAGGAAATACTAATCGAGGGTATTGTTTCACGTCAGCTGATGGTTCGTTCGTATACGATGGAAACCATTGCCGTTGACAATCGATTGACGCGTGAATCTATTCACAAAAAGAAATTTCTGTCCAAGAAAATTTTCGATTCTCATCATTACTGGACAAATACAGGGCTGTTCTTCCATCGGATCGTTCGTTGTGTTTGGAATTAATTCTCTTTCTGATTCATCACGTTTACGTTTACGTTCATTGTTTATTTTTGGGATTGATTGATCATTTTGTTCATCATTACGAATGGCATTCGATTGATGACGTAAAAGAATGAAACCAATTCGTGTTAGATATTGATAAACATGAAGATGTTCAAGTTGAAATGATATTTGATTAAACCATAACGAATAGATTTCATCGAGTGATATGGGCATTTGATGATGATCATTTCGTAGAATTTGTAATAATGAACATTGAATTAAAAACATCGCTTCTTCAGGATAGAGATAGATTTTAGAATTTTTCGTTATGCCCATTGAAAGAAATGATTTAGCTGCTGAACGATGTTGATGAATGATTTCAATCATATTCATCGATGGATTCCATCGACCATAAGAAAGTTGTGACTTTCGACATTGATATGGATGAGAAATTTTTGTTAATTGTACATTAATATCCGTAACTAGATCACGACGATGAGAATGAGCCATCTGAAAATAAAACTACTCCTCTTCTTGATTACTGTTTATTCGAAAAAATTAGATTTTCAATCGAAAACTGATGTTTATTTTAAAAAAAAAGTTATGTTCAATCACATGGAGGTAATTTTGCAATGTACATGATCACAGTATCACGCGAACGAATTGGATCTGTCGGTGTTTTGGCTTGTGATTTGGGCGCGTTCGAAGGACGAGGTGGAACAACAGATTTATCCGAACCGAATTCATAATTATCATTGATTAAATATTTACCAAATGCATACCAATATTGATCTCGAGAACTGATATCTGTTTCTTCTTCGATCTACATCGAATGATTGCAAAAATGAAAATCAATCTAAATTCGACGAACTTTGGATTTTAAAGTTCGAAGTGTGGTGCCAGATGGTATATAAATCGTTTCAGTGATCGGATCTCGATCGAGATGACATTCAATTTGAACGTTTAATCTGTAAAAAATAATTGACAAAATTTTGTAAGCAAAAATACAAAACACAAACTCAAGAACACTCGATGATGCTGTCGTTTTCTTTTTCTTCGAAGAATTTTGATTGATTAGACTGAAATCAACATTCGATCGATCTCGTGCGAGAATTTTCACAGCTTTCTCAGCTTTTCTCTCATCTCCGTCTCGTATTGATTGTAATAATTGATCAACAGCTTGATCAGCATCAACTAACAAACCAAAAAACTCAAATAGATTTTCAGAAAAAACTCATCGTAGCATTTCTACGTTCGGGTGATGGTGGTTCAACTGGTGGTAGTGGTGGTGGTGGTGGCTGATCATTTTCTAGTGCTGAAACTGGATCTATGACTGTAACAATGAAGAATGAAATTCATTTGCTAAAAGTTCTACCTTCTTCTTCTTCTTCTTCTCCTCCAAGATGTTTTCTGATATCATTGAAAAAATCTATTAGTTCTTTTTTTCCAGCACTATAAGTTATAATAACTTTGACATCACTGGAGCTGATCACTGCTATTCCTGGTGCACTCGAGTCTGTTACCCATTGAAAATCTTCGAGATTTTCGTTAAAAAATGACTAAATAAACATGAAAATATTAAGAATATGATCGATTGATGGATTCATTTCATTGAACTTTATTATTTTCAAGAATTCGAAGTGATATATCTCCAGTCTTCGTATTCGTTGTCTTTACAGCAGTGACATTATTTTTATAAGTACCCCATTGCCCATCAGTAGCCCATTGTATTCGAACTAGATTCACTTGAACTGTAGTTCTTTACATAAATACAATCATAAATAACAAGAATCAACCTTTTCAAAATAAACTCCTACTGCACTTTAGACGACATATCTAGAATAATATGAATATTATTTGAGATTGATTTAAATCATTCAGAAAAGAAAGAATTGTTTATTAATCTACAAAAATGTATTAACAGAAAATGAGGAACTTTTTAAGCATCGAGTGCTGCTGGTGGTACACCGGCTGCTGTGCCTGGTGATCCAGCGCCTTGTTGAGCATCCATTTCATCATCGGGCTCACCACCTTCGCTTTCTTCTTCAGCTTCATCGGCATCTTCATCATCCTGAAAAGCAAAAATAATCACATGTTGCTGTTTTTTTTTATATCATGTTCTTACATCGGCATTATCCATTTCAGTTCGACCGTGAAACGGCAGATTTACACCTGTAAATGAAAATTTCCAAACAAACATTTTCTCAATGAAAGACAACAATACCTTTTTCAAGATAATGCCGTCGTTCTTGTTCGAGAATTTCTTCAAATTTTGATAGACTTAAATCTTCTCGAACTATGAACAAAATAAACAAAGATATTCAATCGAATCAATCAAAAGAAAGTTCTTACCAGGTTGCAATGGTCGAAACCATAGAGGATTAACTTTAGATGTTTCAATTGTTGGCCAAAGATGTGCAGACATTTTGATATTATCTTAGAGTTTGTATGAAAGAACAGCTAAAAAATAAGAATCATATATTTCGATTCTAACCAATCAAAATAAATTTACTGACCTCTATATTAAATTGACCAGTAACTGAGGAAATATATCTGTTTGTTAAATTACCAAAATCGTATTTTCATTTTAATTTCTCCCCAATGTTCTATTGGGAAATTTTATTTGGAAATTTCTTTCAAGTAGTGATAGTGAATCACATGCATATCAATGTTTTTCTTCCTTGAATAAACATTAAATTTTTTTTGGTTGAAAAAGAAAACGAATAATTTTAGAGAAGTTTACACATGATATGGGATTCATTTCATTGAATAACAAAAAAGATGAAAATAACCATGTTACCAGTCGAGAAAATTTATAATTTAAACGTAGTCTGGTCAAGAATTGTAAATTCCATGAATAATATCAGTCTAGATTAATATGAAGTTTAAGTTTTTGGTTTATGAACTAGTTTATTCTCGTCAAATAATCAAGCTTTCGATGTCATATTTTTGATCAAATTTAGATGAATTCCTTTCTTTATTTAAGATAAAAATGGAACGTGAGAGCTTTTATTGTCACATGCAATTTAGCCCAAATAGCAGTCATCCGACGAAACACAAGCAGAGTTTCCGCGCATCAATCGAAGTGTTCACTGACAATGATGAGTGTAGATTACGAGCAGTAAACAGGGATGAAAGAGATAAGGTACGACTCACTTTTCAGACTATAATGGATCAAAAACTGGTCTTTTAGGAAGTATTCAATATTAAATATCAGCTTCAAGGTATATATACCCGCGGTGACGGCAATACACCTAACAAAATTCATGCTACTAATGGAGTATATTCTTTCACGTTGAATGGTTCAGAAGATCTCCGATTTCAGGAAGCTTTGACAGTTGCCTATGTAACACTGAACTCGAAGCTAGATGTACCCAAAACAAACGCATATGTAGTACCAAATAGCCTCGATGATAATCAAAGTAAGTCAAGAAAACTAGCTGAGCATGATAGAATAGTATAGTGAACATAGTGATTTTCAACAAATCTATAAATTAGACAACATTTTAATTTAATGTAAATATGTTTAAATTTAGATCTTCTATGCAGTATTAGTAACTTCAGTGATTCCATCGCCGAAGGGAATGAAGCTGATGCTGCTGCATCGGCGAAATCAATTACTACGCAAATAGATTTATTGGAAAAGAAACCATCTTTTACTGTTTTAGAAAATAAGTCGAATGAAAAATATATCAAGTAAATTCGAACGATAATCTTCTTTTTTGATATATAGTCTTTATAGAATTCGTGTTCAAATTGAAGACTTTGAAAATTTCAATGATAACAAGCGTAAACCTTTCGAAGTAACTGTTTACCCCTCAACAACAATCGATCAATTACGACTTATTGTATGCAATAGACTAAGATTTCGCTCATAATTATCAAATTTCATTAACTTTTAGTTTGAATATGCGCATGGTTGTGCAGCATCAAAACAATGTTTCTTTGTCAATCGTCATTTAGCACATGGAACATCAGCTATGCAAGACTTGAAAATTGAGAACGATACGCTTTTTGTTTTACTTTTGCTTCCGTAAGATTGTAATTAAAAAAGAAATCAATTTGATTTTGTCATTCACATTTGAAGATATTCAAAATACAAATAAAGTCCAAATGATATTTTATTCTAGATCAGAATGTCTCTAATAGTATATAGCAATTGTCATATTCGATTTGAATCGCATGATGATGACGATGACGATGAAGAATCTTCTTTGCGATCACTCATTGAAATACGTGATCTAGACGATGGAACATATAAAATTCAAGCATTAGATTTAGATAATAATAAACGAGTATTTGATTGAACGGAATATGTTGAAGTTTATTCTTATTCTATCATGTTTTTGTTATTATTAGGAGATTTTCAATATACCCTTTACTCTTGAAACAAAGTATGATTTTGGAAGACAACGTGATGAACCTGATAAAATTCAAAATTCAGACGGAATTTATTATATCTCTTTAAATGTCGAGACTCGAGAGAGTTTTCATACTGTTCTCACCTCAATTCGAGAAGTTCTAAATCCCCAAATAACAAGAACAACTGATTCGAAAACACAGAAGATAACAACGGACAATACAAGTGCTCTTCCAAAAGAATCAAGTGAACAAAAACGTACATTTACATCGGATCCTGTTTATTGCAATCCTAAAGGTAATCTGAATTTTTGAAGAAAGCCCAATAGAATAATTGAATCATCTGTTCAGATATTCTTGTCGAAATCCATAATTTAAATCAATCTATCAATGAAGGAAAATCTACTGATGCGGCTGAAATCGCTAGTGAACTCGCTAAAAAAGGTGTTTATCTTCAGGCTAAAGATTCCGAAAAATACAAACGCGAAGAATCCTTCCAGTAAAACAAATATTTTTCTTTTCATTCAACATGATTATTTTGTTTTGTAGAATTCTCGTTCAATTCGATGGTAATCAATATGGAATCGATCAAATCGGTGCTCAAATACCTGTTAATGTTTATCGATCTACTACAATTCGAGAACTACGTGCAATTGTAGGACTTACTCTCCTTTTTAAAACAAAAGAAAACGTTCTTTTTTCGATTTCATAGTTCGAACATGCGTATCATTATCTACCACCGCATCAGTACTTCTTTGTCAATGGAAAATTAGCTCATGACGATGACACAATGACGCAATTAAATGTCGGACCAAAATCTTTGTTTATTCTATTTCTAATTACATATCCACGACAATTTAAAAAACAAGTTCGAACATTGTTTTCATTCAATTGAAAATCATTTAATCCTATATCTTTTTGTAGGGTCCCTGGGCATGCCCATTGTGTACAGTGGAAAATTCTGAAGAGAACCTCACATGTTTCCTATGTTCTGCCGTTCGAAAGGAATAATCACATAATTATTTTCTTGTTTTAAATAAAAAAGAGGCGTAATACAAAAAAGTTTAAGTTTTAATAATCAAATGGAATATGTATGCGTATATTTATTTAAATAAATGCGTTTTTGTTCAACCAACACCCGAAAAAGAAAGAAATCAAAATTTTACGAAGGAAAAAAGAATCAAATAAAATAAAGTGTCACTGGAAAAATTGCAAAGTCGTTCGTTTATTAATTAATCATCAGAAAATTGATTGCCATGCTGAGAATTGTAACCATTTCCGTCAGTAGTTACACCGGCAAATGGCGATGTTACCGAAGTTTCTATTTTGTCTTTCGATGACGCTTGTAAATGACTACGAAATTGTATACCGGAAAAGATCAATAGAGCAACATAGAGTGCAGCAGCTATCCAACAATTAATTGCACGTACATGAAAAGCATCTTTGAGATCGTCAGTAAATTTCGTTATATCTTCTTTTTCGGCTTCTTCACTAAGAGAAAAATCATCCAGTAATGGTGCTGATTGAATATAGAAGAAGATGCCGAGAAGAATGAATTGAATAATACCCCAAACTGATATCACTGAACAGCATAGAGACAATTTGGGTCCGCAAAGAGGCCACGCACGCATTGTTTTAACTAGAAAAAAAATGAACGACGAATAAATTGATCTGAAAAGAAACAAAGTAAAACGAAAAGCTTTTTTGTTGTCATTCGAAACGAAAGATAAGAATCAACCGAGATAAATAAGTTAGACCTTCTAACCAATGTATGAAGAAGATTTTGTTGATTGTTTATTTCGGAGATCGAATTTGAATATTCAAAATCTGAGTGTGATGAAAAAAAATCAATAAAAACGAAATTTTTCTTTTAATAAATATCAGTCTCATTGATATTCGAAACGAGAGAAGTTCTTGGCCTTTTTAGTTTCAGATGAGAAAAAAAAACATAGTCGATATCACATCACATTATCATTTTTTATGACTAGACACGTCATTTCATTTACCAATCTATGTCGATATGATTGAATGAGGACGATGAAGAGCGACCCCTTTCACAATTGAATCTGTTTACATTTATGATGATGTCGTCATCGAACAAACGAACAACGAGTTATCTTATCTTTTTGAAAAAGTACTAAAACTAGAAAGCAATTGTTTTGAAGAATAAAAAAATTCAAGAGATAAATTTCGTTCGAGAAGCTCTTGAAATCACTGAATTAAAATTTCAATTTCATATTTTATTATGAAATCATAGAAATAGAGATATATTGCATTCTATGTTCAAATCTGAATTTGAAATTAATTTCAAGGATCTGTGGATCCATAATCAAATTGAATTTTCGTATCTTAGATTAGAAAAAAAATAATGTTCTCTCCGAACACTACTTAGAAGTCTTCATCAGGGCTACAGTAGATTTTCTATGTACTCAAAACAACCGAGGGTGTTCGATGGTGTATAAAAACAGAAACAGCAAAGTACTTGACAGACAATGCAGCGCAACGGCATTTTATATAAACAATATTCTAATCAAGTATCTAGTTCATCTGCAAATTCCGAACCAGTTTCACCGCTACAGGCTTTAGCTGATCCACGGTTTAGTAATATTTGCATACGGGCAGAAGAATATCAAACACGAATTACCCAACAGCAAATTAATCCAAATTTGTTGGCTCATTCGCCAAGTACTGCTACATTTAATTCAAAACCTTGGTCACCACGTGAACTACCAGCTGGAAAAACAGCTAGTACTCCTAGGTATACTTAAAAAATCAGTTGATTTTAGTTCATTGAAATTATCGATTTTAGCAAAGGTTGCTTGACACCATCATGGAAATCTCGTTTACAAGGTCTTCTTGTTGGCTTGGCTGTTGCAGCAATTACAACGGGTGTCAGTTTAGGGGTTCTGTTATCCAGTAAGTAAATGATCTATACATATACAGAAATTGAATATTGATGTTTTGCTCGTAGGACCAACTACAACTGCATCAACTGCATCAACTGCAGCTTTTGATGGTGAATGTAAGCTTATTGCTTTTTTCTATCATATTGATTGAAATGCCACGCTTAGGTGATTCATTCAGCTGGAATACAGTTCCAGAAATTGTTGCTGGAAATGGAACTTATGGTAGTGACTCGTACACTTTCGGTTACCCTCAGAGTATCTTTGTGGGCTCTGATGATTCGTTATATGTCGCGGACTGTGATAATCATCGTGTTCAAAAATTCTTGCAAAATTCGTTGAATGGCACAACCGTTGCTGGTACTACTGGCGTCTGGGGATCCAATGCTAGTTTACTTAGTTGTCCAAGAGCTGTTTATGTGAATATACAGAACAAACTTTATGTAGCAGATGGTTATGGTATTACTATATGGATATTGGGAACATCAAATAGCTCTCGAATAAATAGTATGATTTATCCTTATAATATTTATACTTTATACGTTGATAACAATGGAAATATTTATTATTTTGAGTATTACACTTATGCGATACGGTTGTGGATCGCAGCCAATATGAGTACCACAATAGTGGCAGGTGGAAATGGTAATGGTTATGGGTCAAATCAGCTGTCCTATGTATCTGGGTTCACGATTGATTCATCAACTAATATGATTTATATAGCTAATTCAAATGCTTACACAATTGTCGCATGGCCAATTGGAGCGACGAAAGGTAGCATTGTGTTTGGCAAAAACAGAACAAGTGGCTTTGACAACAATATGATCGGTTATCCGCGAGATATAAAGCAAGATAAATATAAGAATCTTTATGTACTTGATACCAATAATAATCGTGTTATGTTTTTATGCGAAGGTCTCGCAAACACAACTGGTCGAACTATCGCTACTTATCCACTAACCGATTCAATTGGCATTGCATTGGACTCGAATTTGAATTTATACGTATTACGAGAATACCCATATCAAGTTCAGCGTTATACTCGTATTAAATAATTTTATTCTTTCAAGTTTTTTTTTCTACAAACTAATTTTTACCACGGTTTGTGTGAAGATTTTGTAGTGATTTTTTGCCTTAGTTTCCCCTTTCAATAAATATACAATAAAAGCAATCACATATTTCAATAATTTTCATTTTAGTTGGCTTCCACTCTAAAGGTCATATTCTCGATTCTCACGATTGTTTTTTTTTCTTCTTCAATCAAAAGAAAAACATCATTGAAAAGCGTGAAATTATTCTTTATTATATTGCTTAATTAGAATTTACCTATATCATGCGTAATATTAAACAAAAGAAAACAAGAAAGAAAAACATGGGTTCTTTTTTAGTCGGTATGAACTTGTCGTGAGTGTTTTGTACGTGGTGATGGTTTAGCTTCTGAACGACTTTGGCTACGTTTGCTTGTCGTTGGATTTTGTTGTTGAACAATAACATCACCGTTTGCTTTCTGTATGATTGTTCGTTGAATAACTTGTCGTTCAGGTGTCGGTAATCGACGTCGAACTTGTCGGTAGACAGGCTCGGGCGTTGGCAAATAGATTACTTCTCGATAGACACGAGGTTGTCGACGAGGACGAATAAGATCGGCTGTCGCTTGATCAACATATTGAACTGGCGTTTGTATTACTGGCATTGTATAAGAATTATTTTGAGCAGATGCCAATGAATAAACTGATGGTAATGTTGAATAATTATAATATTGTTGAGGATATGCACTGTAAGTTGGATAAGCATTTACCATGGTGGCCATTATCGATCACTTATGTGTTTGATAGCGAATAATTTATGATATAATATAACATAAGAAAAAAGTTTAGGTTTGCGGTGTTTTATATACCAATGTTTGACAGCTGTAGCGTAGGAAGAGAAAAAAAGTGCAAAGTGTAGAGGTAAGAAAAAAAACAGATAGAAGAGAGAAATACGAAGTAATTGATCGGTACAATTAAGGGCATAAACCAAACAGTAATGATTATTTCATGCATGAATTAGATAGTTGACAAGATAAAAGAAAGAAAATATTAAACAGAGAGAGAGAGAAAAGTGGTCGATGGTAGACTGTTTACATCGGCGTGTGTTAACTAAAACATGTCGTTTTAACACACTACAAGTGGTTTTTGAATAATGAGAGAGAGAAGGAAAAAAAAGAGGCATGACAATCACAAAACATAAATCGAATATAATTGATGATAAACATCAAAAGTCAACTTGAGGACAATATACAAACCGAATGTAGGAAAATCTCGAGCAATGCATGACTGCGAAATACCATTTTGAGTCCATATTATACCTCTTCACTCAAAACGAAAGATGTTATCTAAGAATTTGTGTTAATAGTGTCTAGCTCGTCTTCTTTTTTCGCGACGGTAAAAAACATGTTATTTTCACTGATTGATATCAACGACTCTCATTTTCAATATACTTGCTTAATTATAATTGGGTGTCCATTAATATGGAACATTCTCGCACGTCTGTGTCATCGATACATTCCGAAAAACGCAACTAAATCGACACGTTATTTATTTTGTTATTTATTAACAATATGGATATTTTCATTTTCATCCTATCGAGATTATTTAATTCGAAAAACAATTCAAAATCAACCACAACTAACTCTCTCGAATGATTACGCAAATCTTATTCAATATCTTGCCATTGGCTTATTTCTTCTTGGTCAAACATTTGTTCTATCATCATTCTATAAACTTGGAATAACAGGCACATTCTTAGGTGATTATTGTGGAATTTTAATGGATGCACCCGTCACATCATTTCCTTTCAATGTTTTAAATAATCCGATGTATGTCGGATCGACATTGTCATTTTTAGGTTTGGCTTTGTTTTATTCATCACCTGTTGGTATTTTATTAACAATTGAAGTTTATATCGTTTATAGAATAGCTTTGTTTTTTGAGGAACCATATACACATCAGATCTATCAACAAAAGAATAAATAAAAATTGAAGATTCATTGATGTCAAAAATATAATTAATTCTCTTTGAAATTAGCGATGTAGAAAAGTCATAAATTGTTTAAACGATAAAAAATACATTCAGCGTAAAACACACCTTTTCCGCAGTCATGTCAAGTAACAGCACGAGTATCACTACTCTTACAACGATTTCTTCGTTAGTTCCATTGACTATAAATTTCATTACAGTAACTGTGGGTATTATCGGTGGATTTTGTAATGTAATAACATTTACAGCATCGAAAATTCGTCAAAATTCATGTGTTTTCTATCTATTATGTGCGACTATATTTCAATTACTTTCAATGATCATCTTAGTTCCAACTCGTATTGCTCTTGATAATTTCGGTTTCAATCTCGAAAATGAATCAGCTAGTTTTTGTAAATTGCGTTACTATTGTGCATTAAGTTTACCAGCTCTCGTTACTTATTACACGTTATTCGCTATTATTGACCGTTGTTTAGCAACATCAACGAATGCTAATGTACGTTCATGGAGTCAATTGAAAATTGCATATCGTTCATCGATGATTCTCTGTTTAGTCATTTTCCTTGCAACATCACATACTCTTGCCTTCTATAATATCTATAATGACGAATGTTTAGTACCGTCGACTGGCATCTATGCAATTCTATTGTCGATTTATTTAGTTTTCGTTATGATTGTTTTACCACATACGTTGATGTTCGTGTTTTCGTTAATTACATTTTTGCGTTTGAAACAAACACGACAACGAATTCGACCAATGTTAAGTAAAACACGGAATTCACGAATTCGACGCTTTGAATTTCAATTAATCAAAGTATACTCATATCTCTTCTTCAAATCTGCCTTTCGAATTCTTTTTCTTGTAGATTATTGTCATACAAGTTATTTTAAGTTCGATACTTGTTTCGTTACGTGTAGGCTCGTATATTCTTCAATTATTTGTGAGCATGGATCCGAATCGAACGATTGAATCTCGTGTATTGAAGTTGTTTCTTGTACGTTTGGGTTTTTCGTTGTATTGTTTTAGTTTTGCAATCTCGTTCTATACATCAACATTGACAAGTCGATTTTTTCGAGAGATTTTTAGAAAGCGTTTATTAAATTTCGTTCGTATTTGTTTTTATTAAATAAATCTATGTCACCGAAATGTGTATCTTTGACTTTTATCGAACGAAAACAAATAAATACACAATCGATTTGTTCATCTAATCGCAACAAAATAAACTCAACAATCATTTTCTTTTTCGTTCATCTCAATTTCACAACAATGACAAAGAACTTTTGGACAATTATCAACGAATGGATCTATACAACGATGATACAATTTTATCTCATTCATATTTATCTACTTTTCCGACGAATTCATCGAGGTAGAACTTATAGATAATTACATTTCATGTTAACTAGTTTGTTTCGGGCGTTTTTCTTGTTAAATTGATTGATTGGTTAGACAATATAAATATAATACTACAGCAGCAACAACAACACCGATGACCTCTGATTGTTCCTTGTTCTCCAGTAATTTTCTGTACTTGAGAGAAAACAACGAATGAGTAATCACTCTATCTTGTTCGTCTCTCGATATCGAACCGTCAATAATGTCTGCTGGTACTCATTGTTTATACATATTGCACATCGGGCATAGTTCTCGTTTTTTTCTTCTTTCTTTCTTTCTTTCTTTCTTTCTCTCTTATAGATCAATATGTTTTCTACGTTCCGTTTTTTTTTATCGAGCAAGAAGAAAAGAGCATGAGAAACGAGTAACAGATAGATAAATATATCCTAGTCAGAGTATACATACGTTCTATCTGTTATTAACATTAATACGCAAGCAAACGTTTGATTTTCTCGAAAAAAACTCGGATAAATAAAATGTCAGATCTTATCGACGACTTATGTATGTATATTAATTAGAAATGAAATCGTTTTTTCATTCGGAAAACGAGTTGACATTGTTTTCCTTCATTGACTAGATGCATCCAATGGAGAGAATCAATCAGAAAATACATTGGAACGTTTGAAGAATATCACGAAAATGTTCAGTGGAAAAGAAGAAGAACATCAAGAATTACAAAAAGTTGAAAGATTAATACCGAGTGAAAAACTCAAACGAACATTTCGAAAGTATGAAGTTCGATTTTGTTTTTATTTCTATTCGATAATTTTGCTTAGATTCGAAGAGTTTGGATCGTCAATTGATCAAAACGATGACGAACAAGATAACGATGAAGATGGACTCATTCATTCGTCAAGAAAAAATAGAACACCAAAAGAACATGTGTGTTCTACTATTTTTTTACTCTTGTTGTTTTTTTTGTTAATCCTTGTTTTTTCCTAGATACCTTATCATGAAATGGCAGAAGTTAAAGATAAATTTGAAAAAGGTTTAGTCGATGCGAATAAACCTCGAACGGAAAAACGTTTAGATGTACGTGTGAACAAGGCGAATTCGAACAAATTGTCGAACCACATGCGAGTAAAATCGATATTGAAACAGATTTAATGTTGGGTTTAACATCGGCAAAGAAACAAGTGTTCGAAAAACAACAATCGATTGAATTCAATCGAACAAATATACCTGAACATGATGTTCTTGTCGGTCTTGCAACGGAAACCAAAGCGAAATTCGAAAGTGGACAAATCAAAGATCGTCCTCGAACAGCGGTCTGTGTCGATGAAATCGCGTCGTTCGTTGGCTCGGGTCTCGCACAATCGAAACGTTCGGAAATCTTGTCGAAAATCGATGCTGAACAACAAGTTCAACGATCAGCTGATCGATCAATTGATTACGACACCGAACAAGGCTTAGCTATCGCTCGACGAGAACAATTAGCGTCATTGGCAAATAGTGAATATAAACCAACAGAAAGAAATATCGATGTGACAGCTGGACTAGCAAATACAATCAAAGAACAGTACATAGCTGATGCAAGTCGAACACTATCAAGATCATCTGTATCGACAGTTGATAGCGAATTTCTCGAATGTGGTGTAGCTAGAGAACGTGCTGCTATGTTTAAAAATCTCGAAAATGGCTCGCAAATAGGCAATTCAATTCAATCGGGTGATGCAAAAATTCGTGTTGATGTAAGTCAAAATCATTTGCTTTTGTTCTCCATTGAATCGATATGCACAGGGCTTTCGTTGGCACGTTGATTTGTGTCAACCAATAAATCGTTCGTTATTCAAACGAACATATCCACCGATTGTAGGTCCTCTCTTGACTTTAATCTCATTTGGGTTTCTTCTTCTTCTTTCGAATGACATTTTTTTCTCGATCTCTATTAGCGTATCGACTTTTCCGATACATTGGTAACGATGAGTGTAAGATTGAAGATCAAATCTTCAACATCTATCGAACTCATTGAGGTATATCAGCTTCTCCCTGCATTTGAACAAAGAGCAACAAAAAAAACCAGGAAAATTCGAGCATGAATCATTCAACACAACAAACAAAACCATTGTGCATGTGTTATTCGTTGCCTATATCTTCTTCTTCTCTTTTTTTTGTCGTTCTCTACCATTGCAAAGAAAAATATACACGCATAACACATATGATCAGACATGGAGATGGTAAGTCGGCTGATCATGAAACTATCCATCATCACAGAATTGTTGTTGTCGTCGTCTTTTGTTTTTATGAATCATTTTTCTCTAGGAAAATGGCAGTGTCGTACGTGAAACGGACAAACGTGAAGAGATTTATTTTGAAAAAGGTCAAACTAGACAATTAGTTGAACAATGGAAAACAAAACAACTATCACCGGATCGAGATTCGACGGATGCATCGAATGTACGTGATGTTGAAATAGTCGAGCAAGGCAAAGCCAAAAATCTTGTTCAAATGTGGAAAACAATCGACAAAGAAAATACGCCGCCACCTGAACGACCTCGACCACGGCCAATAACACCTCCAGCTGATCATGAACGACGAACTCTATTTGTCGAAAATGTACGTTCATATCGAACTGTCTTTCTTTCTGAAAAAAAAACAAGTCTGTTTTGTTTAGGAAGAAAACAATTCATCACAACAGACTTCTGTCGATGATACAGCGAATATTGAATCAGGCTCTGCAAAAGCCATTCGTGAACGGTAAGAAGAAAAATCGTTGTCAGCCATCGATAGAATCGAATTGTTCTCTTCAGATTCTTACAAAATGCCGAACAAAATAACAATAATATCAATAAACGAAAAGCTTTGAAGCAATTTACACCACCACCGGAACTGCCAAATTCGAACGAGAGGTTCGATCAAATAAATTCTTCAGCTGATTGATGTTTTTGTTTCCGTTTGGTTATAGAAAATCTGTTACTCCTCCTCGAAATGAGTGTGAAAATCTTGTTGATGAAATTCTTCCAACGAAAGGTCAAGCTCAATCGTTAAAAAATCGTTTCACTGAACTTGAACAAGACGCATTGAAAGTCGAAACAGCTTCGTCCAAAATCAAATATGTACCTAAACGTTTCGTTGTAAGTTTATTTTTACAACAACGAAAAAACTCCAGTTCTTTCATAGAACACACCTGCACCTAAACAAATCAATAATGACGCCATTTTTGATCCAACTAAATGCTCAGCTTGTAGTAAAACAGTTTATGCTATGGAAAAAGTTTGTCATTGGTGAATTAAATAGTTAGTTATTTATTTTCTCTTTCGATTAGATTGAAGCAGATAAAAAAATCTATCACAAATCTTGTTTTAAATGTATGCATTGCAAATCTGTTCTCAAGTGAGTCGAATCGAACGCGTATCTACACATGTTATTCTTTTTTAGAAAACTAAAAAAATGTCATCTTCAATTTCATTCACTTGTGTAGGCTATTTGTTTGCTGTGACTATGAATAAGCATGTTCTTAGGACGGGGATTTAGTCGATTCTTGTTTTTTGCGTTCGATTTCGAACTAATTCAAGTGAATTTTCGTATTTAGACTTGGCAATTATACAGCTAATGATGGACAAATTTATTGTAAACCTCATTTTCTTCAATTATTTGCAATAAAAGGCAATTATTCAGCTGGTTTCGGTCTTGATGATCACAAAACACGTTGGTCATCGGTGAATGAAAATTGAAGATAATTCATCGTGTTTTTTCTTTCCTTTTTCTTTTCTCATTTGTGTAGAATCCTCTCTATTATTGTATGATTCAATTCTTTCTTAATCTTCTGTGTGTAGATGCTTATGTCTGATGTTGATAATAATAATAATAAAAATAAAACGAAATAGCGTGCAAGCTATGCCATCTATAGTAAACGATTTCATTGCTTGATTGGAGTTCGATGACTAATCCTATCCTATTAGAAAGTTGGTTAGTGTTTTGGAATTTACTCGTCGATAGATCGATTGATTATGGCTACACGTCGAACTCGTAAATGGTTGAATGTCAAAGAGCGTAAAGCTAAATTTGCAACAAAGCAAACATCTCGTGCTGAAATTTTACATGTTGAAGAAGAAGGGTAAACGCAAGAACTACCGTTCGAAATCGATGTATTTTTGTTGTTGTTTTGTCATAGTTATATTGAACATGATGGTGATGATCAAGAACGAGAAACTGTTGATCTAACTCAAACAGATATTCAATCGTCAGTTGATCTATTCAGTGCACAGAAACGTTTTGATCTTCAATTGCCATTGTACGGACCGTATCACATTGATTATACTCGAAATGGACGGTGAGAGAGAGAGAGAGAAATTATCTTGAAGTTTATTTGAAAATCCAAATGATTGAATTGTTTGTTTAGACATTTGCTATTAGGTGGACGAAAAGGACATGTTGCAGCTTTTGATTGGCAAACAAAAAAATTACATTGTGAAATGAATGTTATGGAACAGATCAACGATGTTAAGTAAGCAGAAACAACAAGGAAGTTTATTGTATTTCTATTCTATCGTAGATGGTTACATATTGAAACAATGTATGCTGTTGCTCAACGACAATGGACATATATCTATGATAATCAAGGCGTTGAAGTACATTGTCTCAAAGCACTTGATCGATCGTTACATCTCGAATTTTTACCATATCATTTTCTTCTTGCTGCAGCAGTAGATTCCGAAAAATAAATTTATTATCATTCATTGATTTATTTAGAATGAAGTTGGATATTTATCTTATGTCGATGTGTCAATTGGAAAGAAAGTTGCTTCATATAACACTCGAATTGCCAATGGCAATGGTCGATGTGGAACATCAGTTATGTGTCAAAATCCTTCGAATGCGCTGATCGGTCTTGGTCATGCCGGTGGTGTACTCACATTTTGGTCGCCAAATCAACGTGAACCATTAGTGAAAATGTTAGCACATAAATCCACATTACGAGCAGTGACTATCGATTCAACTGGAACGTAGGAAAATGAATTTTGAATTGATTTTTTTCTATCGAATCTCGTTTTTTTTTAATTAAAGTTACATGGCAACGAGTGGTGTTGATGCGAAACTCAAGATCTGGGATCTACGAACGTATAAACCTTTACACGAATATCGTACTGCATCGAATGGTGCAACAACATTAGCGTTTAGTCAAAAGAAACTTCTCGCTGCTAGTTATCGTGATGTTGTTGAAGTAAAAACAAAACCTCGAAATTGATTTTCTTTTTTTCTCAAACTAAATCTTTTCATTTCGAATATCAAGGTTTACAAAGATATTTACGAAGATGATGTTTCATCAACGGAATTGCCACGATATCTTCTTCATCGTTGTCCGAATGGTTCATCGGTATCATCCGTTCGTTTCTGTCCGTACGAGGATATCTTAGGCCTTGGACATGATCGTGGTTTTACGTCGTTGCTAATTCCAGGTGCTGGCGAGGCAAATTTCGATGCTTTAGAAGCCAATCCATATCAAACGAAAAAACAACGAAAACATGCCGAAGTCAAACAATTACTCGATAAGGTCAATCATTCGTTTTTTTGTATTTCGATTAAGAAAATAATTTGAGTTGATTTTTAGATTCAACCTGAAATGATCACACTTGATAATTCAGTTTTAAGTGAAATCGATCGAAGTGCTTTTGTTCGTAAACAAGAAGAAAAACAGAAAACATTTAATTTTGTTAAACCAAAAGAATTAATTGCTCAAGCTTCGAAGAAAAAAGGCAAAATTAGCAAGCGTTTGACACGAAAAAAACAAATACATAATGAAAAACTAAAAGTCTACCTCCAGGAACAACAGTTAAAACGAAAAAAATCGAAAAATTCATCATAAAAAAGCCCATTGTTTTGTTTTTTTTGTTTTTGTTATCTGTTTTCTTTTTTGAAATAAAAAGAAAGGATTAATTTCAATTCTTTTCCAGATCAAAGAAAAAAAAACCTAATGTTCGACTGGAATTGGTTATGGGTATTTGGAGAAGTCGGCATATCCTACGGATTGTACCGTTGGTGGAAATCTGATGATAGATTTCTCGCTGTTCTCGAGGTAGATCATGAGAAGAAAGACATTTCGAATTGATTCATTCGATGTTTTACTAGATTGCACCTGATGTCAATATTGACGGTTTAAAACGTTTGCCAGAATCAGTCACTGAACACGATTATGCTGTTGTACATGGACTTGTTCGAACGATTGATTCGAAAAATTCTTCAATTATTCAATCACATTTTGTTTCTCATTGTCTCGGTGTTATTCATCGTTTAACGTTGAGAGAAAAGAAACTGGAAAAATACCGTCAGATTTGGTAAATTCAAAATTTGAAAAGTTCTTTGCAAACAATTCAATTTCTAGGACGGAAACATTCAAAACTCTGAACGATTCAGTACGTTCAGTTCCATTTCGACTTGCCACACCATCGGGCTCATCGATTCGTATTGATAAACCGTTAAATTTCGATTCCATACAAGATGAGCTAGACGTTACACATGTCAAATTCGAACCCAATTCGAGTTCATCATTTCATAAAATTGTCGAAACATTTCTCGGCGATGTTTCGACGGGCGTCGAAACCAAAGAACAAATGCTACTTATCGACGTACCATTGACCGGTGTTGGCCGTCTCGAAAAACGAACCGGTGGTGTCTGGTATCTTATCCCTCACGACAAATTCGGCGGCATCCTAACGCGTTCATCACGTGCTGAAGTCATTGCTAAATACCGTAGTCGTTCGTCAGTTACTCGTGCTTTCTGTATCTGTTTTGCTATGGCTGCGTGCGGTACAGCTGTTTATTTATTATATAAAGCATATGAAAAACGAAAACGACGATTAATGAATAGTAGAACGAATATTGTTTCGCCGAATGATGTCGAACATATCGATACGAATACAAATGCTCGTCTTCAATGTGTGATTTGTTTAGAAAACGAAGTTATCTACAGTCTTCAACCGTGTTCACACTTAGGCCTATGTCATTCGTGTGCACAAACATTACAGTCGAGATCTCGAGGCGAAGAATTATGTCCAATTTGTCGGACACCTATCGAAGCGTATCAACGTGTATTTTTACCTTAGAATATCGAATTTTTCTAGAACATTTTTGTGATTATTTTGTTTGTTTTTTAAATTTCTAACTAAGAAAACATGTCGAAATGAATAAAAAAAATCGAAAGATTTCGAGAAGAGATTAATTACTGCATCATCATGCATATCTTTACACTTTTTCTTTTCTAAAACGAGGCTCTTCGAAGTTTGATATCAATCTTTCAAGTATCTATTTACCCCGATAACGATTCAAAGTGCAGCAAATGAAATTTGTTTATATTTATTTTTCTTTTTTCTTCTTCTTCTGTTCTTCAACTATACTAACGGTGTGCATGTGTGTGCGTCTATAAATAAGTGTAGAACAAGATTATTTGCACTTATATTTAGTTTTCTTCGTCCTAACGAATGGCGACTAGTCAATTGCCGTCTGCTTTGTGAGTAGTCGATTGACATCAATAGTTTATTTCGAAATTGATTCTTCTAGCGATGTGAATCTAGTTGAAAATTTGGCAGCATCATCAACATCAAACTATGATGCCTTAGTTGTTGTTGCAACGCAATTACCGGAATTGACTGGTGCTCTTGGCAATTTAGCCACAAAAAATCTTCAAGCCTTTCAAGAGGTATGTGATTCATCACAGAGTGGGAAAAAACCGTTTGCTGATGAAATTTGTTTTAGGTGAATAAGAATTTCGATGGTGAAGTTACAGTTGTTGTTAGTGATGATGTTCCTGGCAAACGTTTAGTATGTTATCGAATGATATAGACGCGTTAATTGATCTTTTCTTTTAGATCTATTCGCCAACTGGCCCTGTCGATCGAGATTTCGATGATGTTCGTCGTTTTACCGATGCGGCATTAGCTGGTGTGAAAAAGGCTCTTTCACTTGGCGCACGTTCGCCACTTGTCGCTACATTCGGCTCGAAACAATATCAACAGGCAAATTTAGTCACGTTACTCGCTGCACTCGAAGCAACCTATGTGGTAAATATAGAACGATCGTTGTTTTTCTCGGACAAAGTTTTGATTTTGATTTTACTTTCAAGCCATTACAACTTCGAGAAAGTAATGCTGAACGTAGCACAAAAATCGATCGATTAGGCGTTCATCTTGGTGGTGCAACAAGTGCAAATGGTGTTGCTAATCAAAAATTAGTTAATTATGCACGTGCACTCGAATTAGGTCGTGCTGTTGGCCGTGATATTGGCGGTAGTGATCCCGAACGTATGGCACCACCACGTGTTGCTGAATATGTTCAAGAATTATTTAAATCAACCGATGTTAAAGTCAAAATTATTAAAGATAAAAAAGAATTCGAAAAAGATTTTCCATTATTCGCTGCTGTTAATCGTGCAGCCAGCTGTAAGATTGAAAACAAAACACAGCAACGAAATGTTGTTGATAATCACTGAATTTAATCTCGTAGGTGTCGATCGTCATCATGGTCGTTTAATTTTTCTTGAATATACCGGCGAAGGTGAGATCAATACAACCGCTTTGTTTGTCGGCAAAGGTATCACGTTCGATACCGGTGGTCTTGATATCAAAGGTAGATAAGCCTCGTTTGTTTGTTTGTTTACTTAAAAACTAATAAATGACCTCGTCCTTTGTGTGTTTCAGCCGGTGGTCATATGGTAAACGTGAAAAGACTTCGAAAATGTTCTGTTTATGCGTAGATTTAGGCTGGCATGTCGTATGACAAATGTGGTGCAGCTAATGTGACCGGTTTCTTTAAAGTTCTTGCTGAACTTAAACCCGCACAATTCCGAGCAATCGGTGTTTTAGCTGTTACACGAAATAACTGTGGTGAAGAAGGTTATACAGCTGATGAAATCATTACATCGAGAGCTGGTGTTCGTGTTCGAATTGGAAATACGGATGCTGAAGGTCGAATGGTCATGGTTGATCCATTGTGTTACATCAAAGAATTAGCTCTTAAAGAAGTTAATCCGCATTTATTTACGATGGCTACATTGACTGGTCATGTTATTCGTGCTTACGGATCGAATTATACAGTAAAAAACGGAGATTCAATTTGAATTTCGAAAATATTTAGGATTTTGATTCTTGTCTAGGCTGCTGTTGACAATGGTCCAGCAAAACAAAATGAAACTTCGCAAAAACTTCAAGCTGCTGGCGATGAAGTCGGTGATCCATTCGAAATTTCGACTGTTCGTCGTGAAGTATGCTCAATTGACTCATTCATTTCAATCTTTTTCCTACTCTCAAAATAATCTAGGATTATGAATTCATTGCTGATCAAGGTGAAGCTGCTGATGTTATTCAATGTAACAATCTTCCAAGCAGTGGAACTTCCCGTGGTCATCAATTTCCTGCAGCATTTCTCGCTAAAGTCTCTGGTCTTGACAAACACGGTTCAAATTCAGCGCAACCATTACGTTATACACATCTTGACATTGCTGGTAGTGGTGGTGAACTCCCATTTCCACCAACGGGTCGACCTATTCCGGCACTTTGCCAATTTTTTATCGCCGATCGTGTTCTTTAATTTGACAAATGCGTTCTTTTCTTTTTAAACAAGAAAAAAAATAAAATTTTTAATCACTTCATACACACTAAAAGTCTGTCGTTAAGTTAGCCATGCTCATTGAATATCCTCATTCACTCAACCTCCTCACTGATGTTTCCTATGTTTTACAACAACAAAACTCAACAATATCCTTCTCATCCAATCAGATAACACTATTCATTCGATGTCAATTACTGTGTTGTGTCTATTTCATAATATTAAAAAATCAAAAACCCATTGCAAGTAGCGCAGAATTTCAATGTCACTTTCCTGCATCTTATTTTGTCACTATGTGTTTTTTTTTCATTCTTCCAGGAAACAGATTGTGTTCGTTGGAAATCAGCGTTTTTTTTTTGTTTTTTCACTATAGATTACAAGTGAGCGATTGGACATATATATATATTATATATAAATTTATGCACATGACCGCTTCAAAATAATATATCAATGACTGAATATAAATTAGTTGTCGTTGGAGGTAAATGCACTGGAAATATAAATAAAAATGTTTACTGTTTGTTTTTATTTATTTTTAAGCGGGTGGCGTCGGAAAAAGTGCACTGACTATACAGCTCATTCAAAATCAGTATGCATCGATTTTAAAAATAAATAAAATTCGAATAATCTTTTTTTTCTTATCAGTTTTATCGATGAATATGATCCAACTATTGGTAAGAAAACGATATTAATTATATTTCTATGACAATGGAAAAGCAATTTAATTATATTTTATTTTGCTTCTTCAGAAGATTCATATCGAAAACAGGCGGTTGTCGATGGTGAAACGTGTTTACTGGATATTCTTGTATGTGTTGTTGTTGTTGTTGATTGAGAATTTATTTTCATTTATTTTGATAGGATACTGCCGGTCAAGAGGAATATAGGTTTGATGAAGATAGAAAAAAACAAACAAACAAACATTTTTTTGCGTCATATTTTCAGTGCAATGCGTGATCAATATATGCGTGGTGGTGAAGGCTTTTTGTGTGTATTTGCTGTTAATAGTGCGAAATCATTCGAAGAAATTAAACAGTACCGTGAACAGGTTTGAGAAGGTTTAAATTGATTAAAAAAAACAAACAACAGTTTCTTTTATAGATAAAACGTGTTAAAGATGCCGATGATATTCCGATGGTTTGTAAGTATCGAAACGAAAAATCAATGTTTTTGTTTTTATTTATTTGATAACGAATTAGTGGTGGGAAATAAAATTGATTTACCAACACGTACAATTGATTTGTCTTATGCGAGAGATTTTGCGGCTTCATTATCAATGCCATTTGTTCAAACATCCGCTAAAACTCGGCAAGGTGTTGAAGAAGCATTTTACACGCTCGTTCGAGAAATAAAAAAATACGTAATACACATAAATTGACTTGATTATTGCGTTGATATATCGTTTGTTTTGTCTTTGTAGAAAGAACGTACACGTAAAGCTGGCAAAGGTCGAAAGAATAAAAGTATGAGTGGAAATGGTACGAGCGGTAATGGAAGTAAAGCTTCGGTTAGCTACGGTCGACGTTCGAGTAGCAAACGAAGTGGAAAACGAACATGTGTGCTCATGTAAAAACTTTCTCATTATCGAATTTTCAAAGTCATATTTTTCGCAATATTAAATAAACATTTCGTTCATTTTCTCTTCTCTCGTTGCTTTATTCATCCCAAACTATCTTTCTCTTTCTCTCTCTCCTCGGTACGTCAGATATTCATCGTATGTTTCCGAGAAACGATCATTTTCTCTCTTTTTTTGCTTTCGCTCTGTGTCGTATTAAATCATCTTCTTTCGTTTAATCCTAGTCAATCTTTTATCGTTGTGATGTGATATCACAGAAAAGTTATTCCTATTTGCTTCGATGCCTTTTCTCTTTTAATTCTCTATCGAATATTGTGTGTGCAGTAGTTTTCGGTCTTCTTCTTTGATTTCGAACATCAGACAGATGAATCTTCGTTCGTTTTTTGATTTTAGATTTCTAAACATGCAAAGTGAAGAAACAGTTTCGCCATCAAATATTGAATTAGAAGAAAATACAGATAAAAAGCTGCAAGTTCATAAAGATAAAAAACGAACAGTAAACTTAATTTTTCATTAAATATTTAATCTTTTTCCTTTTGCTATTCTTTTCTTCTAGCGCTTTCGAAGTCCAATTAGGTAAATGGAATTTCTTTTGTTTTTCTAAAAATCATTTCCGAGAGTAACCCTATTTCATTCAAGCGTATCTGTATACCGCTTTACCAGGTAGTACAAACTAGATAATAAAAATAAATTCAATTGCTTAATTAAATTAATTGTTATTCGATCGTAATGGGTCATTTTCTCTCCTAGACATATATTCAAACCGAAAAGTAACGATGACACATCGTCGCCATACTTTCGTATGAAAGAAGAAAAACAATACTCTGATTTACAATTTCAAGAGTCACCTCCTAAAGTACCCGTACATGCGATTGCACTGGCAATTGTTCTATTTTTTGTCGGTTCTGTGATGATTACAATTGGCTCACTTATGTTGACAGGTTACATTGATACTAAAGTTTGTTGTTTTCGAGTTCGTCTTCTGCGTTTAATAAAAAGAAAATTATACTTTTCAGTACAAAGATCGAACATGGCCTTTGATTCTCGTTGGAAGTCTGGTTTTTCTGCCTGGATTTTATCACTTACGTATTGCGTATTGGGCATGGAAAGGTGATAAGAATTTTTCATTTGCTGATATACCGGATCTCGATTGGTTCTGAAGATGAACAGAATTAAACAATTAAACGCATATATATTCATTTTCTTGTTGCTTCTCATTTCTTTTTTGATATTTTGTATAAATAAAACTTCTATTTAATCTCATTCGCCAAGTCGAAAAAAAAACGTTCTGTCACTTTTCTTTCCTTTTCTCAGACAAAAGCCCTTATCAATAGAGAGAACAGCAAAACGATGACGATGCAAAATATTCTCTCGCTCTGCCCTACATTTATATACCGTTCGATAAAGCAAACGACACAACCAGAAATTCTATTTTGCTTTTAGATTATTCACAATCAAAATTCTAAGATGTGTATGAAAACAACTTGCGAAACATGCGGCAAACCAACATGGAAAGGCTGCGGAAACCATATCGAACAAGCATTGAAAGACGTTCCTGTTGACGAACGATGCAAATGCAAGGAAAAAAATGCAGCTGCCAAACCTTCGAAATGAACACGAATGATGTTTTTTTTTCTGAACTTTTTCACTGAATTTTCTTTTGAATAAACTACTCAAGAATGATCCAACAAATTTTGGAGTTTTTTCTTCTTCTGAATGTCAGTGTCGAGACTGAGTGACATCTATCCATTCATGAAATTGTATCACGCGGCTGAATTAACCATACGAAAATCTACTCATATCATTTCTCCTCTTTTCTCAATTCGTTTGTTTTATTTGGATTTCTTTCACATTCATATTCGTATTAAAACAAAACCTCAAGTGATTTTATTTTGAAATTCAACAATGGGCAATCTATGTTCGTGGTGTTTTAAAACTCGAGATGATTCACAGACAAATGGAGATTATACCGGTTTGACGGGTTCACAACGTTCAAATGCGTCAGTTGAAGATGAACGAACACCGTGAGTTGACTAATTCAATTAAATCTATTTCAATCAATTGATTTACTCGAATAGATTACTCGATAAAACCGATGGATCCAATCATTTTCCTCAAACATTATCCAACGGTGATTCATCAACAATTGCACCACTTCCACCACCGCCAATTATCAATGAAACTCGAACAGATTTAACAAATGGTATACGAAAAACAAAACAAATTCTTTTCTTTTTGCTAGGCATTCTTTTATTTCTTTCGTGAATAGTTCCAGCGACTGAAACAGCTGAAACGAAAATGGCAACGATTGTCGAAGGCATGCTTTCGAAATTAATCGATGTTGGTAGTGGAGGATCAAATCTTCCGCAAACAAACACCAATTTAAGTCAATTGAACAGTCAAAATGATGAAATTATTTATCTACTAAATAAATCTTTATCACCAACCAAACCTCCATCATTGCCCGATGCAGGAATTAATAATCTTCCATCGTTACTTTCGGGCAGACCGATATCATCAGATATTTGTCATTTTGTTGCACATACAGCCGGCGAACTTTCACGTTTATTAATCGATGAAATTAAGATTATACATAAAGAAGATCTTGTTGTTGTCTTTGAATAAGCACAAAATATACGCTCGATTGCATTGTGCTATTATTTGTTATTATTTTTTTCAAGAGAAGAAATGCTGATTGTTCCTCTTTTTTTTGCTTCATTGCCTGGTTCTTTTCTTTTTCTTTCGTTCTTTCTTTTTTTTTATATATTTCACAGAAACAAACATCTGTCTTAGAATAAGTCGGTTTCTTTTTCTAGATTGAAAAGATGACAGATGAAGATCAGTTAAACAAGGTAATTCGTGTATTTCTTCTTCGAAATAAAACTACATGATGGTAATTAATTTCAAAGACTGAATCAGATCTTGATGACGATGACAATGAGGAGAATATTGATTCTAATGTGACAACTGACGATGAATTCTACAGTGAAATGATGTCTGCGCCGTCAGTTGAACGTGAAGATTATTTAAGTGAGAAAATGAAAATAGAAGATATTCGATAGAAAATAATTGCTTTTCAATCAGTTCACGATGGATGTAAAGATGAAGTCGAAGGCGCTGACCAGTTATTCACTGGTCTAAATCGACGATATGATTCAGCACCTGCGATTTTTTTCGGTACACTTAAAGAAGCAATAAAATCATCGTGGAATTCGAAGGATATCCATGAGGTTCGTCTTTGTCAATCGTGGAAAGAATGTCGAGAGATCTACTTTGATTTCTAGAGACGACCACTTCTTATCTATATAAATAATGATAAAAGTTTATATTCGAATTTATTTTGTAAACAATTATTATGCAATGAGAAAATTACTGAGTTTCTGTTGAATAATTATGTTCTCTGGGCTTGGGATGTTACGCATCCGTCAAATGGTCAAACGTAGAAAAATCAGCTTTTTTTTTGTTCAATTCGATTCGAACAAGAAAATCCTATTTACTAATTTAGATTGAGTAATATCTACAAACAAGCATTTTTTCCAAGTTCTGTCGATAAAAATATCGGTCAAAAACCGATCGAACAATATCCATTGTTAATCAGTGTTATTCGTCAAATGAATGGTAGTTTTGCTTTTCAGAATCTAATTCAAGGCAATGAAAAACAGCCACCACTCGATGAATTTCTTGCACGATTAATTCAATGTAAAGATCAATTCGATATCTACGAGGATAATTATGAAAAAGTTGATTTTATTCGAATATAAAATAAAAACTCATCGAAATATTCATTTTCTAGGAACAAATTCGTCAAGCTAATTTCCATATGAATACACATCCAGCGAGTATTCTTACTTCGCCGAACTTTTCTCATTCGATGTCACTATTTGAAAGTACAAATTCGACTCGATTTGATCGATTTTTCAGTCAAATCGATCGGTCAGGTAGTTTAGCTGAAGCATTTCAACGATCAAATCGAATCACAGATGATGATGACGATGATGATGATTATGAACAAACTCCAACTGTAGAAAATCCAGCACCAAACTTTCCGAAAGAATAAATTTTTTACATTTTTGATAATTCAAATAAATAATATTTTTCTAATTTCGAATAAAATTATTTTACTCTAGATTAATATAAAAAAAAAGAAAAGAAAAGCAAACATCTAAATGACGGAAGAAACATCACGAGATCAGACTCTGCAAGATTTTCAAGTAGATTTCTTGGTATCAATCGAATTCAATCGGTATCTTTCGATTTTAGGATTGTACAGGTTTAGAAGATATGGAAGAATGTATTCATATTCTCGATGAACACGAATGGAATTTAATGGTGACAGAAATAGTTTTATTTTTCAAATAAAATCAATGCTCGTCTATCTTTCAGAACGCAATTCAATCTGTACACGAACGAATCGGTGGTAATAATAATAATGAACAAGAATCAACCGTGCCCGTTCAAGTTCTTCCCAATCGAAATAAACGTCAAACAGATTCGAACGATTTCGATGATTTCGATGAATTGAGAATTATCAAAACCATACCTGGAAGTCAACGAGGCATAGGTAAAATATATCTATTCGAGTACAAGCAAAGTCATTCATATTTTCTTTTAGCTCGAGATTTACATTTTACAGTTAGATATAATGATCGAGTAGAGATTATCGTAGCTTCGGAAAATGAAACCGTCTATCAATTGCGATTGAAAATCGCCGAGAAATTCTCGATTCCACCTGAAAAACAAACGTTTCTCGATTGGATGTTGAAATCCTACGATGATCGAGTAGAATGACGAATTCATTTGAATATAAATTTGTCTATTTGGTTTTCTATAGACAGTATTAAAAGATCTTCATCTTGACAGAGAGAATCAAATTCATCTCACGTCCATAGAACCCAATTTAACAACAACAACAACAACATCTGTACAAAGTTCAATTGAAATTCCTTTGACAATTACATCGAAAAATAAACAACGACATGTACAAACACATAAACTTCGTGTACCATCGAACATAACGATTGCCAATGTAATTTTCTTCTTTCGATAGAAAAAGAAAAAAACAAATGTTTTATTTTAGTTAAAAAAAGAAATCGAAAAATTAACAGAAATACCTGTCAAAGAACAAACATGGAAAGGTTTAGATGGTGCTGACGATTCAGTAAGAAGGCAGAAAAAAGGAGCTACAAATATATTTTTAACATTCGATTTTCATCGTCTAGAAACATTTACATGAAACATCGATTACATCGAATTCAAAACTTCACGTTCAACCAGTCGAAGTTCGTCGATAATTATTTTTCAAAGATCAATTACAATTCGATTATTTTCAGTTCTCAATTGTGTCAGTTGTCAATCTCGATGATGATCAAATGGATGTCGAAACTATCGATGATGAAATTACTGTTCTCACACCGACCACTTCCGGACCAGGTCCGATTTCACATCGAGAACCATTGAGTAAGAAGAATTGACGTTGCAATTTGATTCTGAACGAAATTGTCTCTAGTTCCAGACGATTGTCCCGATGATTTCACTGCCTTGGAGCATTTTCAACAAGTTTTTTATAAACGCTATGGTTCGCCAGGTCCAGATCTTTACATGGGTCCATTGGATCAAGCAATTAAAGACTCTCTTCATAAAGAAATTCGCGAAGTACTGAAAAAAGAAACTCACTCGTCAGCTAAACTCCTCATTTTTTATTCAGAGACGTCCACTTGCCATTTATCTTCATCATGATAATTCAATCTGTAGTAATGTTTTTTGTTCTCAAGTTTTATCAGCTGAATTCATCATCCAATATCTTGCATGAACAAAACTAAGTACAGTCAAATCATTTCTTTCTGCGTCCGAAATCACGTATTTCAATAGATTAATCGAAACTCTTCGTCGATGTATCGGCAATCAAGGTGCTCAAAGTGTGAACGAATTTGATGATGACGTTTTTCCATTGTTATTAATTGTTAGTCGTGCTCGAGGTGCACTTGAATTAGTCAATATTATCGAAGGTAAATCAACGGCAAATGAAGTTCTATCAAATTTAATTCAATCACATGACGCATTTGAACAACAACGTGCGCGTGATCTCGACGAAGAACGTGCTCGAGAAGGACGAGAAGAATTAAAAAGACAACAAGAAGATGAATATGAACAATCACGAAAAGCTGATCTTGCCAAAGAACGAGCTCGACAAGAAGAACATGATGCAAATGAAAGACTAAAACAAGAAAAATTAGTAATCGACTAAGAAATTTAACAAAACGAAAAAAAGAATTTATTTTATTTTAAAGCAATTACAAGAAGAATGTAAAAAACGTCTACCTGATGAACCTAATGAAACAGAAAAAAATCTGACAACACTTAAAATTCGTTTGCCTGATGATGAAGGCGTACTTATTCGACGGTTTCGAATTACAGAAAATCTTCAAGTATTTGACATCGAAATAAACAACTAAGTCAAATGAGATTCTATTTAGGTTCTATTCGATTATCTAGCAAGTGAAGGTCGAATGGTTGGAGAATACAAACTTCTTACAACATATCCTAAACGAGATGTACGTTTTTTTTTCTCTTTATTATCGAAAATCATTTTCGTCTATTTAGTTAACTTCAGACGATCCAACTCAAACATTCGAACAGTTGAAATTGTATCCTCAAGAACAGTTAATTCTTGAAATTTTATAGCTACGAATAAGACCGCAATTAAACAAGATATGATCTTCTCTTCTTATTATTTTATTTCGATTGCATTCTTATTATTATTTTTTCTTTCATCTCAAAACTGATAATTTTTCATTTTTTGTTCGTTTCGTTAAAAAAATAATAAAGTCAGAAGATTTACGTTAACGATGAAGTATTTATGATGCTAAGAACGCGATCAATGAGATCGTTGGATGAGAGCGAAGGATTTTGAGAGAGAAAATCGAACACAAGCATTCGAATACATTGCTGAACATCTTCAAACTAAAAACCAATATAAAAAAATTGAGATATTACTTCGAAGATTTACGTACGTCCTTTGGTTCAACGAGATCTTTTATTCGTTCGTGAATTTGTTTCACATAATAATTAATCATCTACAGAATTGATTGATAAAAAAAATATTTTATTTGAAATTATTTACTATTGGATGGATAGTTGATGGTGAACATGGATATTTCTTTCGATGAGTTACTCTGAAAGATCTCGATTAAATCAAAAGAGAAAGAGATATTCGAACTTAATTGTTTCTTTTGCAGGTGGACAGAACAGTTCTAGTGGTTGACGATAAGGTCGTTTTGCAAGACAGTTCATGAATGTTTCATGTCGTGTCAAGATTTTCTCTTGGAGTTTATCAGGTATACAATGGGATTGTGAATGATTATGGTAAAACGAACCATCTCGAAACAGAAGAAAAGAACAAAACTTTTTAAACTAGAAATCAATCTTTTACAATCCTGATTAATAGTTCGAAAATTTTCCGAATAATCAACTTCGCGAAAATGTGTGATTAATAAATCTTGTAAAGGTCGCCAATCGTTAGTTTCAATTGGATAGATTTCATTGCATCTATTCACTGACTTAGCAAGTTTAGATAATTAGTTAGAAGAAATTCTTCGCTTACTATTCTTTTCTTAGAAAAATTCAAAATTAGAAAAAAAAATCAATTCCATTAATATGCGCCTTTTATTTAAGATAACGGACGACAATTTAAATTAGGTGTTACTCGAAATAAACCGCCTGGATTTTCATTAGTCGTAATAAGTGTATAGTTGTTTTGATCAAGTATCAATAAACTGAATATATCTTCAGGTGTTGGCAGATCAAATTCGTCCTCTAATATTCCACTTTGACTGTAAATCGATATTTTCTTAGCTGTTTCTTGCACAGCCCATATTCGTTGACAATTGTCAATAGCTAAATGTCTAGTGCTTGTAAATCGATTAATACTATTCGGTGCAGAAACTTTCCAAGTATTATCGGTTTGTTTGATGTACAACCGCAAAGGTACTACATTTGTCCATCCAATATAAAATGCCGTTTGATTAATTCCGTAAAATCCATGAACTTGACCTGATCCTGCCGAACCACTAATGCCTTGCGTATTGTTAAAATCATGTGTATCATTTCGTTCATAAATATATGCACCGTTCGAAACAGTTCCCACTAATAATTGATTTTCGCTGAGAAAATAAATGACTGAAATACCACTGGGGAATGTATAGGGCAATTCTTTGCCCATTGTAAAATTCTCAGCATAAACTACAATTTGATTTTTAAAAGCAACATAATGCATTTGTTTTGCATAACCAATACTTTGAACGTTACTGCCATCAAACTTAGGTTTTTCTTCTCGAATTTTAGTTAAATTCGTTCGATGAAACCAAACAATTGTTTTATCCCGAGCATTGACTGCAATGAATTGATTATTATCACCATGAACTATCGTTCGTAGTTTGCTTTCGTATAAATTCGAGCTTGACGTAGCTGTTTTCAATTGTTCTACGAGTAAACTTGTATTACAACATTCATCTTTTGATTTAAATGCATCGTTTGTCATTATATAAATATTCGTATCATTAACTGAATCGTCAATCTCATCACGATACGGCATAACAGAATAAAATTGACAAAGATAATTCTTCATTGATTTTTCTGTGCAAGTAAATAGAAGAATTTTATCGGGATGTTGAAAAGCTTCGCAAAGACATGCACTACAATCCGAAACATTCATTGAATGATCTTCGATGTCAAATGGTAGTTTAATTGTCGCATTACGAATAAGATCGTATCGATATGAACCAATCGATAAATTCGGAAATATGAAAATTAGAATGCAATAAAAAGGCAACGACATTTTTCTGTCAAATGAACAACATGTCAGCTCTTCGTCTTATATAGTATCGATTAGGAAATGTACGTGAGATAATCGAATTACAAATATTTATTTTAAATTTCAAAACACATTACAAAATAAAAATATGTATAAATATATATCACTGGCGCTTTAAATGAGATCGAACTAAAATAAATAAGTTATAAATATTAAATGAAATTTTCTATTAAATCACGTACCAAATCTTCTTCTTGGCCGTCGTCTTGTTCATTGCCATTTGTTGTTTTAGCCTCGATATTGTCTTCTAAAAATTTCTTTGCTTCAATTGGTAATGTATTCGATTCGATACATTCATCACTGGTAATTAAACTAATGTTTCCTAAAAATTAAAAAAAACAATTCTCTCATTTTGAATTAAATTCTTTCGATTCCAACCTTCGACAATCTTTTTCCAAAAATCAATTCGTCCATCTTGACTTGTCATTTGTTTTTTGAGAACAATTAACAGATCATTGAAAAGTTTCGGTTCTAATTTTTGAATACATTTCAAACGTAAAACATCGATACATTGCAATGCTTTCTCGTACAACGAATCACCTCGAGAATTTTGAATTAATTCAAGAATTAATGTCGACATTTGCATGCAAATATCTGTGAACGATGGTGAACCTTGTTCAATTAGAGTTTCAAAATCTTCGACAGGATTGATCGTGCCAATCTTTTGAATAGTCGTTTTCTTTTGTGTAACACTGATTTGCGGTTCGAATGACGACGTTGATTCCGGTTCGTCGAGACGAGCTTTTCTAAAGTAAAAGAAGAATTGAAAATAGTTCGAACGAATGTTTAATTACTTTTCAGCATTGCCAAATAATGCATCACCGGTTGTTATTTTTTGTCGTCGTTCGGTATCTTTCAAATTGAATTGTTCATCGAGTTGGTCCACTGTTCGTTTGCTTCGAACGGCAATCGATTGAATTAATCGTTCATTGATTTCGAGAACTGAATTCGAAAGAGAGAGCGGTTCTTCGGGTGTTACAGCTCGACGAGCAATCGACTAACAAAACGAACATAAACGATTTATCATCTTGATACAATGTCTATTACTTGAAACATTCGTTGAATATACGGATTAGTAATTCGTTCAGGTTGAAATGCTTCTTCGCCACTATTTACACACAACAATGAAAGAAAAGAAAAATATTGATGATCATCAGTTTTACTCTTGATCTGCATGTGTCAAGTCCATAGTTGTGATGAGATTATCGATTGTTTTCAATTGTTCTTCATTCGGTTGATTCTTTTTCAATTGATCCAAATTATCGAACTCAAATTCTCGTAAATCTTCACCAAATGGTAATTTAACATAATACATGCACTAATTATATATATATACGTATATTCCATGAAAACTTTCGTTTATTTACTCACAATATGATCGTGTGATATGTGTGGACGGAGAAATCCGATTTCAGGCGAACTTCTTTCGCTAAAACATCGACGAACAATAGCGACTGAATTGGTTTCATACATTGCTTGAACAAGACCAGTAAATGTTTGACTTTCTTCATCATAAGTCGGCTCAGCAACGACTTCATAAACTGTATCACCGAGATAGAGACTTCGTTGCATCTGATCAAGTACAAAAAACAAAAGGCTCATTCGATAGAATACAAAATGAAAGTCAACCGACCATATTTGCATCGGAAAAGCCGAGAATTGAAAAACATTTTTCACTTGAATATTTCATATCTTCTAATGCTTCTTTGTCGATCGGTACGAATGTTGTACCGTAACGAAATCCATCCATAAGTTCTTCTTTTTCAACTTCTTGATCCTGTTCATCTTTCGTATATCGACTACGATCGATACGAATCTCTGTTGTTGGATCACGTGCATAGACTTTTTTCAAACGAAATAATGTCGGTTTATTTTCTTTAACCTAAATTTCAAGATCGAATGTTTTTTTTCTTATGTTTCAATTTGACGATGTACTTGAATATAGGTGCAGATATGTAGTTTTAAATCTGCTAATTGCATGAGATATTTTGTCGCTGTTGGTTTAACAGTTTTCGATTGATGAACACTGAGAATTGTCAAGGCTTCTCTGAAAAATAAGGAGGGTGTTGAGCAAAAAAGCTTTTCTTCTCATTTCCGTACCGAAATGTAAATAATGTTCCTTCGGTTGAATTGACCACGTCAGTTAGAATTCGAATATTTGTTTTCTGCTGTTGTGTCAACGGTTTTTGAGATGTTCGATGACCGTTTGTTGTCGGTCGTGCACTTGCACTTGCTTCATCATCATGATTATTATCTGTTTCCGTATTAGGTCGTTGATTTTCGTCACCATCATCTTGACCCCATGTAGGTCCGATAGCATCGACAATAATATCCTGTTTTTTCAATGAATCAACAATTATTTGAAGACTATGATCACTGAATGGTGAAGCAGCATTTGTGAATAATAAAATTCGTTTAGCTGCATAACCACGTTTGCCTCTATCGATTGAATAAGCTGCGTCTTAATTCGAAATTTCTTCTCATCTTACTCAGTCATTCGATGTAGATGATCAGCAGCAACAACGATTGCATCGACGACTATTCAAGAAAAAACTATCGTTAAGATAAATCATCGAAAGTTTTCGATCTCATTTACCATCGCCTGGATTAGTTCCTGCTTGTATTTTTTGTATTTCTTCGAATAATTTCCAATTAGCTGGTGACAACGAGAAAACAACATTGACATTTTGATAATTATTTTCATCAGCTAGATCATTATTTGTTTCATCTGAACCATACAAAATCAATGCTAATTCATCTTTACTCTCTTGAAACATCTAATCATCACACACACACACACACTTTAATCATTTCAATTCATTTTCTTTTACTTTTCGTTGAACAATCATTTGAAGAATATCACTGGTTATTTGTAGAGGCGAGTCAAAGCCAGGTACAGCTTGAGACATATCTACACCAATATCAATCACAAGTGCTAACGCTTCCTAAAGAACATCTTCGACAATCAATCCAACAACAATCTGTCTCATTCGTTACCTTATTTGCGGCCATTTGATCTTCTTCCTGTTTCAAATTATTTTCTATATCTAAAATGTGCTAATACTTCGTTTTTTTTCTGTTTTTATTGACTAGTTATTTAGAATATATCTACTCGAAACTAAAAAGAAACAAACAAACAACAAACAAACAAAATGAAGACAGTGCTAAGAAGAACGTCATGGGATTAAAAAAGTGTGTTTTTCATGCACTACGTGAAGAAAAAGAAAGATATTTTTTTTGTTGTTGCTTTTTCGTTATAAAAAGAATATACGAAGAAGTGCCATCACACCGGCGGCTATTCCGCCTGTAACTGGAACGGTAACAATCCAAGCAACGATTATATTTCGAAATAGAGACCAGTCGACACTTTGTTTCGAACGAACGCGACCAATAGCAACGACACTGCCGACTTTGCAATGCGTTGTACTAATTGGAATCGAAAGATTCGAAGCGACGAGTACGGTGAGAGCAGTACAAATTTCGATAATAAAACCGCTTGAGGGAGTAATTTTTGTTAAATCTTCTCCAATGGTTCGAATAACTCGACGACCCCACACCCACAGACCAACAGAGATTCCTAAACCGCCGAAGAAAAGTACCCAAAGTGGTGCTGACGAACGAACAGCAACTGAACCATCAACATAGATCAACCAGAGGCCAATCAATGGACCGATTGCATTACTTGAAAATAACAGAATAGATTTTTTTTGTTGTTCAATCGAAATTTACCTAACATCATTGCCTCCATGTGCAAATGCGCCGAAAATAGCTGTAAGAATTTGTAAATATTTAAAAATACTCGCAATTTCTAATGAATCATTCGTTGTATCGATTTTCTTCTACAAAACAGCAGCAAACTAAATCGAAACTATTTCAAATCATTTGCAACAAACTTTTTTCTCGGCTATTTCCGGCATTTTATCTTCGACTTCATCGAGATCTTCGTTTAAACTATTTTGATCTCCCGATGTCAACGACATGTTATCATCATCTATTATTTATCGAATAAAAAAAACGATCAATGATTTTATTTTTACCTGAAGTTAATAAACTTTTCGTTTCATTTGGTAATGAAACAGCTGATGTATTCGGATTTTGTGGTAAACGATAGATTTTGGTTTTCTTTCAAAGTGCAAAAAAGAAAAGATTTGTTTTTCTTTCGAAGATAAATTCCAGTGAAATTCTTCGTTTTTACCTCACGACCAATCGATGTATTCGAAATATTTCGATGAGTCAATGGATTCGCATTGTCGACAACATAAGCCACATCTGTACGTAATCGTTCACCTTCACGACGTCCACGAGATATCGTACTGTAACCCGAATTGGATAAAGTCTCTGAATCCTTTCGAATTCGTGGCATTTCAACTATTATTAGAATATCGAATTTAGCTTTTCATAGATCACAGTTTCGTTTTTACCATAAGGACGAAATTGATCGGGATGTTGTTGTTGATATCGTATCAAATCGTATTCTTTTAACATTGAAACATGATCAATTTGAGTTTCTTTATCACTTGTATTCACATTTTCCAAACGTGCTACTAAAGTATTACAGTGTTAGTCAAGACAAATCCACGTCTCCCAATGTTATAGCCCCTCGAGTTTTTTTTATTTGTTAAATAGATAGAGCATTAGAGCTAAGCGACTTACTGAACTGTTATTTTTTAGAGGATAAGAGAGAATAATAAATTCAGTGAATAATCAAGATATTTTACCTGTATACGTTTCAAATCGACCTTCGGTTTTAGTCAATTGTGGTCTATTAATTCTACTATCAAGTTCACGTTTTTTTCTCAATGTTTCTAAAAAAAACGACAACAATTGTTTTCTTTTCTACATGATTGCTTCGTTCGTACCTTCGATGCTACGTTTCAATCGTGGCTTGACAACAACCATGACAAATAGACCCACGAGAACACCCGTACTAATTGTTATTATAAAGTTTAACCAAAGAGGAATCAGATGAAAATATAAAACTGAAAAACAAAAACACAATGATCGAATTATTGAAAACTCGAGAAAAATCAATTCAACTTGGTGGAGCTGAATGAATGATTGAGAACACATTGATCATAATCGTTGCACCATAGAATATTGGCAACCAACGAAGACCAACATTCATATGATCCTCCTGAAGAAAAGTAACGAACGTTTTCTTTTTCTTGGTGATCAAAGAAAAGAATTACTCGTTCAAGAATTAATATTCGAATGATGATAAAAAATCCAATTGAAATACCTCCGGCTAAAGCTGGTGAAATAAACCACGAGCCACCTAACGAGAAAAGATTTGTTTTTTTCTTTTCGAAAATTTTGATCGATAGATATTTACCAATTTTACCAAAGACTTCCCATTGAATACTTTGTGAACCTTTGGCAACAAGAGCAAAACCAACAGTCGCACCAACGATACTATGAGTACCTGACACAGGTAAATTAAAAAATGTTGCAATTAATAACCAAATACAACAGCCTAGTATTGCAAAACAAAAAACAACAACTTAACTATAAAAACAAATAGTTTGTTGTTTTTACCAATTAGAGATGATAATTGACCAAGCATTAATTCTTTTGGATCATCGAATTTTCCTATATCGATAATTCCTTTCCGTATTGTATCCGATACTTTCGCACCTAGACAAATCGATTAGTTTGCTATCTATTTATTCAATCAATTTCTCTCCTACCGATAAGAATCGATCCAAGAATTTCAAAGATCGTTGCAAGTATACATGCTTGTCTCAATGTCAACACTTTACTTCCAACACTCGTACCAAATGAATTCGCGACATCATTAGCTCCAATACCGAATGCCAAAATAAAAGCAACGATAAAACCAATAATTAATATCCACAATAAATCAATCGAAAACGGCTCGAGTACAACCATAATGAAACTTGTTATACTAAAAATGAGTTTGACTTTTATAGGGAAGAAATTAATTCATAATTGAAACGAAAAAAATCTTCTGTCGAGAAACTATCGAAGAAGTTTTATAAGTTAACATTTTTTTATGAGTATTGCATGTCGATTATGAATAACAAAAATTGATTGGACATCGAAGAGAACCGAATCAAACATAACTCAATCGAGATGTCACTATAGTCGAAAAAATGTCATTTTATCGACAATAAACCGCAATACAAGATAAGACTCAATTGAATTGAAAATGAAACGTGCACATTTTTCATGATATTCAAAAACGAACAATTCACCATTCTATCATGTAATACATTCCATCATAATCATAAAAATCGTGAAAAGATAAGAACATCAAGCCTTCATCGTTTTTTTCTTCGTGTTTTATCTTTGCACTCTGTTGAATGGAAGGATTTTCTCATGAAACAATCCTCGATTTCGAAGAAAATGAAGTGATATTAGTAAAATAAATTGTATATGTATATTTGTTAGACAAAACAAAACAAAAAATTACTTCATCTATCTGTCTAATAATAGGAAAAGACGAAAAAAAATCAAAATAAACTAATTTAGAGAACTATATATACTGTTTAGTTTATTTTTCTATTTTGTTCTTGATCTTAAAATGGACATTCTTGTGTTGATTTGAGATTTTTATTTAGTGTTTGCGTATTGACTATTGGAATTGATTGTTCAATATACGAAACCGTTCGTTTAGCTGTTGGAATCGAACTTAAATAAAATGCTGTCATGATTTCTGATTGTTTGGGTAGATTGACTTTTGAATTCGTTAGACATTGATCAACCCATTGATCAACTTGTTCATGAATCGATGCTCGATTGGCTCGATTCGAATCACAATCGAAATTTAAATTTTTAATCATTTGTATTTCATTTTCAATTTCTTCGATATGCTTCAATATCGTATGTGAATTGGTTTTTTTCAATGAACCTGAATAATTTCTCGATGTTTTCATATCGATTTCATCTAACGGTAGAATAAATGGACTTTTTCTCGATGAAGATGAATTTCGTTGTTGATTTTCGAGAATATTTTCGAAATTTTGAGAATATTCATCGGACGAAGTCGGTCGTGTTTGATATTGATGTTTCTTTGAATTCGTCGAACGTTGTTGATGACGTGGATTTGGTTTTTTTCTTCGTCGATTTACGTCCGTTTGATGCTGACGGTGATCGTCACTACTGACATTATCGGTTGATGATGAATGATTTGGATTATTGGATATTGTTTGAGGAAATGATTCTGAATGAATTATATTCGCATATTCAATACGTGACGAAGACGATGAAATGGTATTAATCCAAGGATTTGTACGAATTTTTGACCGTTGTCGATTGGTCGTTGTGTGATAGATTCGATGAGGATTTGATGTTGCTAATGTATTTGCATATGAATGAGTTTGTTGTTGAGAACGTATGTTGATAATTGTATTGACTAATTGAGCATGACGATTGAGAAGAAGTTCGGTTCGACTTTGATGTTCTGTTGTCGATGGTTCGTCATAAGCACAGATTTCATAATGACAATCAGTCTGTGAAACAGATGTATTCGATGATTTACGTCGTGAAACGAGTGAATTTAAATACTGTTTGATTTTCATGATGAAAAAAAAATCTAAAAAGATAAATTCTTCTAGTGACAGATGGCTGATATTTATTAATTAACAGTAAATCAAAACGGAAACTTCAAGGTTATTTTTCAAGTTCAAAACTAATAAATAAAAAAAAGAAAGAATAAATGAATGGAGATTCTTCACGATCTCCAGAGATATCATATCATGTTAATATGCGATTTTTCTTTATAGACAAAAGAAAAACTCATCAACTTTATGCAAATGAAGACTAGTGATTGATGTCTGCTGTACCTTTCTCTCTCTCTCTCTCTTTGAAATAAATAAATAAATAAAAAAGAAAAAGAAGAAGAGAATGTTCCTCGACAATCCGGAAATGATTTTCTCGAGGCAGAGTGATGATGATGTTGTCCTTGGCTCTAAGCTGATGAAAGCAGAAAGCTAGAAAAATACAGATAGTCTGTTAATTACGAGAAAAGACGATGTTAGACCAGATGGGAACTATAGTTGATGATAATCATATCGAAAATAGGAAAACAACGAAAGATAATTCGATGAATAGAACATTTTAATTGTGTGTAACTAAGCAAATATACGACATGCGTATGAAGAGAAGAAGAAGGAGAGAAAACCATAAGATTCTATCTTAACATAATCTGACAAGTAGAAAAAAAACGAGAGAAAAGAAAGAGAACGAGTAATTCAAGTATATACTTTTATGATTATTTCAAAACAAAGATTTTGTTTATTCAACATTTTTTTCTCTTCTTGCTCGAGAATAATTAGAAGAGAATATATACATAGAAAAAAACGAAGGAGAATGTTTGTGTATTAGATCAAGATCTCTAATAGTATCGATTAAAATCAATCAAGCGATGTTATTATTTTTTTTTTGCTCTCTGAAGAACTAAAAATAGATCGATTAGATTTACTTTTGATATAATCATGGCGACTGCTCTTCGAACCGAACACACGATATATGATTGAGGCACCTATTCAATGGCATTAAAGATTTCTTGTTCTCTTTCTCTTCTTTTGTTCTCGGCAGATTGTTCACTGATTTCTCTGTCCTTCATCTTTCATTTATACGCTCGTAACAATCATTTCTTCTCTAATTCCATCGGCATCGGTTTAAACGTATACAGAATCCTCATATTCTCGTTTCGAATTACTTCTCTCAGAAAAAGAAGAAAAGAAGAAAAAAAAAGCTGAGCAATATGAATAATCAATCCGATTTCTATCTAATTTGTTGATTTAACCTGTTATCTAATTTATCAACAGTTAATTGTATATTCGAAGGACTCACACTTACGAGCACAAGGTCGAAGATATCGATTGTATTATGTTCATTTTTTAACATTTAGTCAGATTTCCTCAGAGAAACTATAGCTACGCATAGTATATGTGACGCAGAGAGAAGAAGAAGAGAGAGAGAGAGAAAATACAAACAACCAAATGAATGAGCTTTTGAGAATTGACGATTGTTTCGATGTATTGCATATCGATTTGATCAAGGATATCATTGAATGTCATTAGCAATACCAAGAAGAAGAAAAAAAAAATAGAAAGACGCGTCAAATAAACGAACGGCTATTAGCCTTGGCTAAGACAAGATAAATGTAATTGACTAAAAGTATGAAGAGTGATAACAAGGTTTCATAGGTACTATCAACGAGCAAATTCTTTCGTGTTTATTTAGTTAACAGAAAAAAAAATCCAACTCAAAATGTCAATCAGAAAATAGAACTATGTTGACGGATAAAAACTCAATAAATCAAATATATACAATTGCAGCAAACAGCGATTTCTCTAAAACGCTGTAACGTACAATGTCAGATGAATATAATTGATTGCTGGTAAAATGCTTCTCGAATATCATTAATCAATCGAATATATATAGATCAATTATATGCTCGTTTACACATTTCAAAGACGAAAAACTTTTTTCGGCGGCGACATCTTATTGTGTGTAGAAAACTTTTTACAGTATGACCAATCATGATGAAACTGTTTTGTGCGTCATGATTCGAAATAATTATTCAACACATTACGAAATTACTTAAGAGAAATATAAATACTGATCGATCAGTAAACAGTTTTATTCTCAGTCTAATGGCGACATCAACGAACAGGAAAACAAAATCGAAAGATTCTGTAAGATTGATTTGTTGTTGAGAAAATTCTTTTATCCATAAGTTCGATTTAGTCTTCGAATGTATCATCTCTATCCGAAGAACAACGTCTTCTACAAAATCGGTCAAAAGCAGCCGAACGTCCGACTAAATTCGATAAGCTCGTTGCTCAAATGACACATGAACAAATCGATGAAGAATTAGAAAAACGACAATTTCCAGCGACGTAAAATTTTCTTTAATTGAATCTAATAGATCGCGAAATTTATCTCTAGTGGTGCAATCGAAGTTCGACGTATTCGATTGAAAAATCACGAGAAATCAAGAGAACAAGAATTTGATTTCATTGCTGTCGTCGATTTCGAATGTACATGCGAAGAAAATCGATCGAACTATAAAAATGAAATCATAGAATTTCCTATTGTTTTAATCAATGTTCGAGAACAAACAATTGTAAAATCATTTTCTAAGTCGATCAGAAACTCTATTCTTTGATACAGGTCGATAGATTTCAATCCTATTGTCGACCTACAATCAACCCAATACTATCGAACTTTTGTACGAAATTGACAGGCATTCAACAAGTGTGTACAATCAGATCTTCAAGAGAGGAATCGAGATGACTTCGTGTGTTTTTTTCGTAGAGTCAAGTTGATAGTGCTCCACTTTTTGATCAAGTTATAAAAAATGTTGAAAAATGGTTGAACGATCGAGATCTTCTGACACCGACAAGTCGTTTTAAACTCGCATTTGCTACCGATGGGTAAAAATGAATTTATTCGATTTGATTCTTTGTTCGATTTTAACTTTAGTCCGTGGGATTTTCAAAATTTCCTGCAACCACAATGTCAGTACAGTCGAATGCCGTATCCCGAATGGGCTCTACGATGGGTTAACATTCGAAAGGGATTCGCTGATTTCTATGGTTTTCGTCGAAGTGGTGTCGAAAGCATGTTGAGAAAACTCGGCTTTCAATTCGAAGGTCAACCACATTCAGGTCTTGATGATGCGACAAATATCGCTCGAATAGCCGTTCAAATGATCAAAGTACGTGATGTTCGACTTTTCTTTTTCAAAGTTCAGAAAAGG
>Ga0209952_1000634_pt1 | contig 41499 bp, 37 predicted proteins | sample ThiBiot_750_biof_2_FD_183951 | JGI IMG/M metagenome (GOLD analysis project Ga0209952, IMG submission 183951) | Wastewater bioreactor microbial communities from Cape Town, South Africa - Thiocy_cont_750_biof (SPAdes) | ecosystem: Engineered > Bioreactor > Thiocyanate-remediating >...
GGTGAAGGTATGGAAGAGGGTGAATTTATTGAAGCACGAGAAGATTTAGCCGCACTTGAAAAAGATTATGAAGAAGTTGCTGCCGATACAGTCGATGTAAGTTTTGTGCAAGAGATTATGCATTGACGACTTGTTTGTTTTTTTTCAGGCACAAGAAGAAAATACTGAAGAATATTAAAACCAACTGACATTGAAACTGACAATGATGACTTTTGTTCTGCTAATCGTTTTTTTTTTGGAAAAAATATTGTAATAACCAGTATATTTATTTATAAATATCGACCAAAAAAAAAATTTTTTGAAAATTTCATTCTGATGCAAGAGTATTGTTTGATCGAGATAACAGCCTCGTTGTGAACTGCCAATCATATTAACCGATGCATTTTTTTTCTTTTCTTCAATGATAGAACGCAAATGTTTGCGCTATTTTCGTCCCATTTTTTGTGTCCCATCTCACTTTCTTTAAATACTTTCTATGAAACTAAATTAAATGTCAATAAAAAAAAGCATCGATTGATTTAATACCTGCTTTATCAGTAGTATTCTTACGAAAGAATGATAATAAAACGTCATGCGATGATGAAATTACCTTGATCTACTAATAAATATCCTGGAATCATAGACAGAATCTATTACTTACATTGTCTGCGTTTATTTTTTGCAGATGCCGTCATCTTCAACTAAATCAAATCCTATAGAAAAGGCTAGTTTCTTGTCTAGATTTTTTCATTGGTATGTATAGCAACGTTGATTAATAACAATTACAATAGAAACTTATTTTCAATAGCTGGATCCATGATCTTCTTAAACAAAGTCGTCAAAAAGGTGCATTAAATCAACAGGATCTCTATGATCTTCCAATTTGGATGCAACCAACACAAATAACTGACACACTCGAAAATAATTGGTTCAGTGAACTCAAACATCATCCAAATAATCCAAGCCTTGTTCGTGCGACTTTACGAACACTCGGATGGACACCATTTCTAATCGGTATTTTAATATTCCTAAATGGACTAGCAATGATAAGTCAAGGATTGCTACTTACATTCCTCATGAAATATTTCGAACCATGTTCTTCAATGCTATCATGGCATGCATGGTCCTTTGCGATAGGAATCATCTTAATTACATTACTATCAATTTTAATTATTCATACAGTTTGCTTTTTTTAAACATTTAATGCCATGGAATTTATGTTTCTCTCTAGGCAATTCATATCACAGACCAATATGCAATAAAACTACGGGTGGCGTATATTGGTTTAATTTATCGAAAGGTAAATTTTGTAAAACATAATGAAAGTTCGAAGATACACAAGTGTCTGATAGGTTCTTCGATTATCAACTAATTCATTGAATCGAATTAGTTCAGGTGAAATAACCAATCTCGCGTCAAATGATGCAATGAAAATTGAATTATTGTTTTATTTTTTCCATTATCTATGGGTAACAAAATCGAAACATCAATCTTAATTACTAGTCTTATTCTAATTTCTTTTAAACAGATTTCGCCATTGTTACTTGCTCTTATTTCATATGTATTCTGGTATTTTGTTCGATATATCGTACTCATTGCAATTGCATACTCTGCGTTTCTCTATCTTATTCAACCGATATTCAGTCATTTATTTGTTCGAATACGGTATTCATCTAAATTTAACTGAATAAATCGAAAAATATTTCATCTTCTTCTAGAACAAAAATAGTTCAAATAACAGATGAACGAATTAAAGTCATGTCTGAAATCATTCAATCAATGCGTATTGTCAAAATGTACTGTTGGGAATCAGCATTCATCAAAAAAATCAATCATATTCGAAAGTAAATTCATTTCAGTTCGGCAAAATCAAATCGAATACGAAGTATTTACTTTTCTAGACGAGAAATTCAACAATATGTTCATTCTTCATTTTATGATTGTATAAAATGGGTGTTCTTTTATAATTATATGCATTCGACATTTTTCTTTATGTATGGTGCCATGTGGTGGTTTAACATTCATTTGGATACACGATTCTTTGCTGTTGCTTGTTGTACATTAAATTTAATGAAAGTCTATGCGATCGAATTCTTTTCAAATGTTATTCGAGATCTATCAAATTATTGGATTGCCAAAAAACGAATTGAGGTTTGACTTCGAACAATCAATTCTAAAACTGACAGAATTTCATTCTAGACATTCCTGTTATTAGATGAGTGTGAAAGAGATAATCGATTGATATCTTCATCATTAATAGAAACTACAGATAACAATGAAGAACTAATCTGTCATTTAAAACAAGCTCATTGGAATCAAGTGAGAAAACAAAAAAAAAACATTTATTCATGTGAATAATTGTTCATTTAATATCATGTAGGATGAAAAATTTACATTGAAAAATATTGATTTTGAAGCAAATCCAGGAGATCTTATTTGTATTATTGGATCTGTTGGATCAGGAAAAGTTTGTCTTTTCAATTATTTCCATCTTTTCTTTGTATTAACTTAACATAAATTTAGAGTTCATTATTACAAACTCTAACTGGTGAAATCGGTTATTTCGATGGAAAACTTCGACTAAAAGGTTCATTTTGTTATGTACCACAAGAAGCTTGTAACTTTCATAATAAATCTTTACTAATAATGAACCTATATACATATATGAATAGGGATATTTTCATCAACAATCAAAAATAATATTCTTTTTGGTAAAGAATACAATCATCAACTATTTCAACGTGTTATTCATGCTGCTGCACTTGAAACTGTTCGTTTTTTATTTTTCAAACTGATTCATCTTTCAATGTTTATATAGGATTTGGAACAATTATCTCAAGGAATTAATACACTTGTTGGTGAACATGGAGTTATGTTATCTGGAGTAGGAACAAAATCAATTGACAGAGAAATGTTTGAAAATGATTGATTCTAGGGACAAAAAGCAAGAGTGAATATAGCACGAGCTTTATATAGAAATGCAGATATCTATCTACTCGATGATCCATTATCAGCTGTTGATGTCAAAGTTTCTAAACATCTATTTGATAAGTAAACAAATCTTATTTAACCAACACTCTAATCTATTCATATTTATTTGATCAGATGTATTAAAAAGTATCTTGCGGATAAAATTTGTATTCTTGTCACACATCAAATACAATTTCTACAAGATGCAACTCAAATTCTTGTTCTTGATAATGGTCAATTAGTTCAAAAAGGAACATACAAACAATTGATATCTTCTTCATCATCATTTGCACATCTTCTAGAAGATATTCATCAACATGAACAAGAAATGACTTTAAATTATCAAAACCAAAAATCAATTATCAGTTCTATCGTTTCTGAAAATGAAATCGATGATGAAACAATACAAAACACTGATACAAAACAAGAAGGAAACGTCAAATGGCATGTTTATCTCTCTTATATTAAATCTGGATTTGGTGGTTTCTTTGGATCTTGTTTCGCCTTATTGACTATCATCATCTATCAAGCACTAACAATATATAGTAGTTGGTGGTTAGCTCATTGGAGTGATGAAGAAGGTTATCGATATGGAACTTTTAATATAAATTGTACAACAACAACAACAAAAAATGGAAAAGAGATTGAAAAATTTCGTTTGATGAACGAAACTCAATGGAATCAAAATCGAAATCAACGATTTTATGTCTTTTCTGGTATGAAATCAAATCTAATTATTTATAGATAAGAGAGATCTTGTTTTAATTCGAAGGTCTTGTTGGAATTATGTTGATTGTTACATTTATTAAGACTTGTTTTGCTTCAATTTTTGTTTTAAATGCTAGTCGAGTATTACATAATAAGTAATCTCATTTCATTTCCTATACAAATAGAATAATCTGTAAATATTTTTAGAATGTTTCAACGAATTATCCGGAGTCCAATAGCATTTTTCGATCGAACTCCTATTGGTAAAGATTCTTCTGTTGAGAAAAGATTGTCATCTATTCTTGTAGGTCGAATATTAAATCGTTTTACTCGAGATATAAGTCTTATGGATAATGATCTTGCAGCTAATGTTCCTGAATTTCTTCATGTAAATTACAAAAATGAAAAATTAAAATCATAACATTTAGTTTACGTATTTGATTTTAGTTAATATCTTCTGTTTTATCGACAGTGATATTCGTTGGAATTCTCAATATTTGGTCATTTATTCCTGCAGTGATTGGTATGATTGGCATGGTCATTGTTCGACATCATTTTGCAGCATGTTCTCGAGATTTAAAACGTCTTGAAGGAGCTAATCAAAGTCCAATCTATTCATATTTATCATCAACTATCAACGGATTAAAAGTTATTCGATCGCATCATGTTGAGCAAATGTGCTCCAAAGAATTTCTTTCTCATCTTAGCAATTATACACAAGCTTTTTTTCTAATTGTTGTTACTGAACGCTGGGCAGCGATGCGTTTCGATGGAGTATCATTAATATTCGTTACTTTAGTGACATTTTCTTCAATGTTTGTAAGAATGTATTCTCAACAAATCTCGACAGCTGATATTGCATTAACACTTTCATTTGCATTGACTCTGATGGGACTCGTTCAATGGACAATTAGGTTCGGATTTCTGAAAATTTAGTTTAAACTAAAACTTCATTTCAATTTAGACAATCAGTCAATGTCGAAAGTGACATGACAGCTACTGAAAGAGTATTAGAATTTTGTAAACTTGATCAAGAATCGAATTCTGCAAATAAAAAACCACCAACAAATTGGCCGAGTCAAGGAAAGATTATTTTCGATAATGTTTCAATGTCTTATTCAGATGAAGATTATTCTGCACTTGCCTTGAAGAATCTATCATTTAAAATCGAAGGCGGACATAAAATTGGTATTGTTGGAAGAACAGGTGCTGGTAAAAGTTCATTAATTCAAGTTCTCTTTCGTATGGCAAAACTTGTTCATGGTCACATTCGAATAGATGAAATCGATATCGAAACAATTGACTTAGATCAACTTCGAAGTCGAATATCGATCATACCACAAGATCCTGTTCTTTTCACAGGAACTATTCGATATAATCTCGATCCATTTCATTCTTATGATGATCAACAACTTTGGAGTGCATTAGAAGAAGTTCGTCAAATATATATATGCGTGTAAATATCTTTCTACAATTTATTTAGGTTCAATTGAAAGATTTTGTTCGAAATCAACTATCGAATGGATTAGAAACATTAGTTAGCGAAAATGGATTAAATTTAAGTGTTGGACAAAAACAATTAATTTGTTTAGCACGAGCTATTCTCAAACAAACTCAAATTCTTGTTATTGATGAAGCTACAGCAAATGTTGATAACAAGTAAATCAATTACATTTTGACCATTCATAAAACGAAAGGTTTCATTCGATGTGTGTAGTACTGATGAATTAATTCAACGAGCTATTCGAAATAAATTTCGAAAATGTACTGTTTTGACTGTTGCACATCGTTTACGAACAATCATCGATAGTGATCGAATATTAGTAATTAAAATTTATTCATCGAATGAAAACATTCTCTATTTGAATTGGCTGTTTTAGGTACTTGGAAATGGTGAAATCTTGGAATATGATTCTCCAATAAATCTTCTATCAAATGAAAATTCATCTTTTTCATCGCTTGTCGAACAGACGGGTACAGCCGAAGCTGAACATCTTCGAAGATTAGCTACTCATCAAGTCGAAATGACGAGTGAGAACGAAGAAACTTTCGTTTCAGAAACTGACCCACTTTTAAAGAATGAACAATGAACGTACAACTTTTTGCCTGAGATATTTTTCTGTCGATTTATTACATCTGTTGTCTACAAAATAGAATACACACATTGATATTCATAACTGCACCAGTCAGTTATCAAAAAGCAAAAAAGAAAGAGCCTCAATGAATAAGGCAAGAAAAAACGACAAATCGAAATAAATACGGGGATGAACACACAAGTACAAACACACGCCTGAGATAAGAAATAATAAAAGTCAAGCAAAAGAAAAAAAACACCGGACTTATTGAATTTCTGATTCTTCTTTATTTGTTTGTTTATTTTTTTTACGAGGTTGATACCAATTGTTGTTGTTGTTGTTGCTCAGCTTTTTCGCATTTGATCATTGCTGATGATGATGATACAACATTCATTTTAAGAATACATGGAATGATTTTATGGATTTGTACTGAACCTAATCAAAACAATTGAAATTATTCGAATGAATGTTTTTGTCTTCTTACCAATTAAACCAGCAAAAAAGATCTCTTCGATAATATTCGTATCGATTTCTGTTAATGTTGATAATTTGAACAACAATCGACCTAATCGATATTCATCTTGAGATGACGATAAATGTTCTTGTAATTCTTTATAGGTTAACATTCGATAAGCATCAATTTGATCATACAAATGCATGCATTCTAATAAAAAAATAGCGAAAATATTTTCAAGTTATTCTTCTCTGCGGAGAAATCTACCAGGATTATTCTTGGCATTAAAAACTGATATTAATTTCAAATGGGCATATTCCATTGAAGTGACTTGTAAACGATCGAATTCGTAGAATAATGTTTGAATACGTCGTATTAATTGAGATTTATTCGTATCAAAATTGTCACTGAATCGTTCGGTTTTAGTTCCGAGAAGTGTTGTTAAAATATTTGGTAGATTAATAATTGATGAACATTGAAGTAAACTGAGAATGAACAGTGGTAACCAATTATTTTGAATGAGAACAATTTGAATTTGTTCACTACGAAAGAGAATAGTTGAAAATCGGTGATTTATACGTTTAAATTTACTCTAATGTTTGAAAACAAGAATTATTCTTAATCCAATCGATTGATTGAAAGAGTATTCGCGAAGCTGATTCGCACATAAAACTATTTGTCGAATGTGCATCTCGATTTGTTGATGAACTCGGCGGTGTTATCGTAAATAGACTAGTCAATTCAGTTACTAGTGGACCTAGAAAAAAAGAAAATGATTTTTAAATAATGATATGCATGAATATTTTCTCAAACGAACGTTCGATTTGTTCCCAAAAATGTTTTTCATTGATTAACATTTGCTGTTGCATAAGTATGATCGCATCATTAGTCGTATTCGGTCGCGACTAGAAATACAAAATGTCAAGTAAATTCAAAGGTTAAATTCTACCCTTACATGTGATGCTGCTTTAGCTAGATTATCGAATGCTCGTGTGATTGCTGATGTCGTTTCAGTTTTAATATTACAATCGATATGTAGACTTGTGATCGTACTCGATGAAGTTGACGAAGGCGGAGAGAGATATACCGCTGAAGAAGAAAAATAAATAAATGAGCTCAATAAAAACATAATAAATTACGTGTAGTCGGACTTTTGACTCGTGCTGATGATGAGAGGATACTATGAAGTGTTTTGTTTTCATTGATTAATCGTATTGATTCATCGCGATATGTTTGAAGATCGAGTTGATTTTCATTTGATTTTCTTATTCGTTGATGATTAACATTGCCATTAGTGAGTAGATCGGTTTTATTTGTGTAGGGTCGTCGTTCATTTTGAACAGCCTCAACACGCATACCGACTTGTAAACATTTTTGTAAACGACAATACTGACAACTAAAGAGAGAAGAATTCGAGACGAAGAAAAATGATTGTGCAAATTTCGAACCGATTTCGCATAAATTTATTTATTGGACAATCTTTTGTACTCAAACAAGTGTACAGAACTTGTTTGCGAATGCTTCGTTTGAAGAATCCTTTGCAACCTTCACACGAAAGTACACCGTAATGTCTTCCTGAAGCACGATCTTGACAAACACAACATAATAATGATAGATCGCCATTCGTTGTCGACGGACTTGATTGACATTCATTCGGCTCATCAGGTGAAATCAATAATGAATCTATATTCAAGATATTTAAATATTTTCAACGTTTTTTTTTTTCATTCAACGAACTCGAAAGACTTAGAAGACTGTTTGCAGCGACTGTTAGTTGATTTTGATGAGTACCCATTTGATCATCAGTCTAAAGTTCAAAGTCAAATGTAACCTTGAGCGATAGAAAAAAACATTTTTTGTTGTTGCTCTATTTCAGGTCATTTATTTTTCTATGCCATTTATCAATAAACCAAAAAGACAAAAAAAGAACCTTGGAATCAAATGTATTTTGTGTAAAATTCATCAAGGTTATCGGGTTCATTATTTTTGTTTTGTTTTAAATCGTTTACTCGATTGATTGCTAATCACATCGGTTTTTCTCTTCTTAAAATCGTTAGATAATTTCAGTGAGACATATAAGTTGCTAGAACAAGGTCGCCGTCAGTGTTTTGTCGACCTTCACCGACGAAGGCTGCCGCCCTCACAACTCGTTTATCGTCCTTGCCATTTTATTCTTTCTTCTCTGATTCTATATCTATACACAAACGATTTCTCTCTCTTCTCTCTACGTCTATTTCTTTCAAGATACCAACACAGCGTTCAAGGTCAACCGAATGATTCTATTATGTGAACAAATGACATTAGCACATGTTCATGAAAGCATAGTAATTAGTTTCGTTTTTTTTTCTTCTCCAATAAAACAATTTAATAAACTCAACTTACATCTTCGATTTTACAAGATTGATTTGAAGTTTGTTGATGTTGCTGTTGTTGAATTGAAAGTAGAGTATCACGTCGTATACGTTTACGATGTGGTAAAATTGTATCGTGTATCAATTGATCACTATCGAATTTTTCTTCTTCGGATGTACCATTCGAATTCGATTGAGATTCATGTTGTTGGTCGTCATCTTCATGATCGCTAATATCCGTTCGTCGTCCCATGAAAAACCCTTACTCTCAACGATGATTTGCACTGTAAAATAGTCGTACGTGTAATTATGTAAAGAATATATACGTATATCGAGTTGTTTGTTGGATGTCTTGGATTTAATTCCTAATTTTCAATGTGACAAACATGTGAACGAATATGCGCAAGAAAGGTAACGTGTTATGGCTGATAAAATGCGTCAAAAACGACGACAACAGAATAGAAGACACAGAGAAAAAGAGATGACCTGCTTTTTGCTCTTTCTCTCGATTGAGTCGATTGTTAGGCGGCGTTTTTTTTTCTTCGTTCTTTCTTCCCTTTTTTTTTTCTTTTTTTTTGCGTTTTTTTCTTCTTTTGCTCTATGATGATGTACTCTTCTGCTTCCTTTAGCCTTCTAATGTACGCGTATCTGTAGAGTTTCGTTCGTTGACGTGGTGGTGGAGTAGTAGTAGCGAAGGCAGAAAACAGTAGTAATGGCAGTGTGTAAAGATCTCAATGTCTTTTTTGTTCTTTCTTAGGCTTGTACTATAAATAGATTTATCTAAAGTAGAAGAAAAACAATATCGAAAAGGTTAGTAAAGAGCATGATTCGAAAAAGAAAGAAAGAAAGAAAACGATATTGTCTCATCACATACGAGAACCTTCAAACTATTGAAATAGCAACAAGACAACACAACATAAACAAATATAGTCTCTCTTTTTTCCCCTTTCTTCTTTTTTTTCGAGGTTTTTTCTTTCTTTTGCATGAAAATTTTCTTTCTCACTCTCTCTCTCTCTCTTATTCATGTCGACGATTGACTTTGAGACTTAGACACATACATACGCACTCGTATTCACGAAAGAAAAAAAGAAAGAAAGAAAGAACGAACAACCTTTGATCGCTTCAAGGTTCAGTTCACGTACTTGAAATGGGGTCATTTCAAATCCGAACAATTTATCTCAAGATTCTTTCGTTTTTATTTTATTTATTAAAGAACAAGAAAACGAAAGATTCATTAACACTGTCTTCATAGGTATAAAAAACAACAAAGCGAACAGATTTATTTTGTCTAATCTAGTGCACAAGACACGTACAATAACAACAATGATTTTAAAAAAAAGAAGAAGAAAAACTAATATCAATTAGTTAATGTTGGTAAAAGAGATAATTGAAATTGATCATAAACGGTTTGAAGATCGTCCAATGTAAATTGATATAAAACCACGACATTCTCTAAATGTTTATCGCATTCTAAAGCGCAATCGAGACATCTGACAACATTTTTACGATCCATTTCACTAACAAACAGTATATCGAACACTTCACATTCGCATGTCACACAATAATGTGCTGGCTCATCCGATGTTCGCAATTGTTTTCTCAAAATAACTTCATTGGCAAATCTTTCATCGAGATATTTCAAAACCGATTGAATATAATTTAATGATTGTGTCAAAATAAACTTGACTAATTCATACAGCGGACGATCACTAACACGAATATTTCGTGCAATATTCCATGTTAAATGAATCATAGGAACAATTGATTTACATGAATTGAGTTTATTCCATTCGTATCGTTCGATGGCTGCATAGTATTGTGTATAAGTCAACGGACCGATATTCCATGCAATATTATTACACCAACCGATTGCTTGCACCCAATGAACACATCCGGTGTTAACGAAAACTAAATCTCCGGGTTTTTGTATGAAACGATAGACAGGCACGTGAGCATCGTACAAATCTTCGAGAATGGGCCACCATGAGCCCGTCAAATAGTTGACATCGTTCTTTTCGCAGAGTCTATTAATCACGCCCCAATATTCATAAGCGACGCCGAACCATTCGCAATCGCCCGGTCCGATGTTGATATTAACCGAGCAGAAATTGATGTTCTCTTGATGGCCGGGCGTTCTTGAACCGGGTACTTTCATGTACAATTGAACACTATTCATGCCTAAGACAGTGTAGCCGACGTGCGAGAGAAGATTGCCCGGCGAGACAACACGCATAAATGCTGGCAGTTTTTTCAGTTCATTCAGTTGGAGAGGCCATTTGTTTTCATCGGATAAATCGAGATTTGTACCGAACTTAATCGTTCGATATACGGACACTAAAATTCAAGGAGAAAAGATTTTGACCAACAAACGAACTATTCGTTTTACTGGAATTCTTTTTCGATGGATCAGTGGACTCGTCTTTGATCATTTCATGATATGAATATGCTTGATATTGAGCATATTTCGAAATAGTCGTGTACGATCGACTTGATTCACATTTCCAAACATTTTTCAACGGTATTAAATGCGATGTGAAATCGAAATTTTCGTCACTGGCTTGTTGTCGTTGTGTACGAACTTCGATTTGATGATCGGGCTGAGTTTCGATTAATGTTTTCGTTGAAAACAAGCCGAGATCGAGTTTAAGAACATTGGTCAGGCCACGTACGACACAAATCGGATGTGATAAACAATATTGTTGTAGTTCAGGTGATGTAGCTTCGTAACGGGTTTCTAAAATGACACTCGGCGTCGCTGGATTGAGGTCAGTGGACGCATATTTTGGCGATAGAGGAGCTGTAGGTCGATGACCATCGGGTGGTAAATGAGATACGGATTTTGGTGGGAGAATTTTCGAATGTTTATCGAATGGAATGGGCTCAGATTTGATACGTTTTGTATTCAATATTGAATTGATATTTAATAAACGTTTATCGATACGAATAATATCGATACTCGGTTTAATTGGCTGCATATGAAAACTAGATTAGTGATGATAGTAAATGATCGTCGTCTGAGTCATTGAACGAATAGAAAAACATCATTGACAATTATTGGACGAGAGAAGAAAAGGAAGAGGGAGGTCAAATTCTTACTGGACAAGAATGATGGTGACCCGTTGTCGAGCAAAACAACAACAACAACGTTTCATGCAATTCATAATACGCGATTCACGCGATTTATAGTAGAAAATAGGAAGAAAAAACCGCAAACTAATGTTCTTCACATACACAACGACCTTCTATTGACAGTAAGTATAGAGAACGAGCAAACTATTTTGTTCGGCTCTGCTACTACTGCCGCTGCTGTTGTTGTTGTTATAGTAGTGTTCTCTTTCTCTTTCGAACACGATGTTATGTGAGAAGGAAAAAAGAACGAGGCAAAGTCCGACTTGGAGGAGTGTTTTGATTGTGTGAAGAAAAGGAAAAAAAACGGGAGGTCTTTGAACTACTACAAATACTATTTTCATTGAGTAAAATAATTCAAAATTTTAATTCCTTATCAGACAGTTTTTTTTATTTGTTCAACAAAGTCTACAGATCAATGTCAATTTCTGTTTTCAAACAAGATTTTTACAAATAACATAAATCAGTTTTGAATTTCGTTTTTTTCTTATCAATCATGACTCAGTGGAAATTCCAAGATCAATAATATCCACCATTTTTTCCTTCAGATTCACATACCTCTACGGGCACCATTGTCGCTAGAGTCAACTCGATTCAAACGTTGCCAGTAGCGTTTTTTCTATTGTATCGTGTAATTGTCTCAATTCTTATTCATACTCTTTCTTTATCCATCGAAATTCTACGACAACTAATATGCAAGCATCATCATCATCGTCAACATCATCATTATTGACAACAACAGCACAAATGTCAACTGCACCAACATTACCCAAAGCTCGTTTTAACTGGAATTTTCCTCCAGAAAAGTTTTTGGCAACACCATCGATTCGCGCTGGTATGCCGGCCGATGAAGAACTATCTCTGCGACAGCAAGCAGCCGTCTTTATCTACGAACTGGGCACGCAATTACGAGTGTAGAAAAAAAGCAAACAAATTCTCGAAATTCTTCGATTCGTTCGTTTTGTTTTTAGACCACATTATTGTATCAATACAGCTGTTGTTTACATGCATCGTTTTTACATGATCAATTCATTCCAACGGTTTACTCGTCAAGTAAACGATTGATTTTTAAAATTTTTATTGTCGAAATTGAAGTTGAAATTGTAGCGAATCTGTGCAGCATCATTGTTTCTTGCTTGTAAAGTTGAAGAATTTCCTCGAACATTACGCGATGTGATTGAAAATACTGGGAAAGTTTTACGACGAAAAAAACCCGAAGAATTAACGAAAGAAGTAGAAAGAAATAATTCACTCGAATCGAATTGAGAATTTTGTTTTTTTTTTAGATGATCGATCAATATGCGAATGATATTGTTCTCAATGAAAATATTCTTCTTTCGACATTGGGCTTTTCCTTAATGGTCGATCATCCACATCAAATTATCATTAAAACAATTCAAACACTTGGAAGTCAAATCCAGTCGTTGCCTGAGAAAACTCCGCGTGAACTCGCTCAAACAGCTTACTATCTTGCCACGAAAAGGTGGTGCATTTTATTCGTGTGACTAATCGCACTGACATCTCTGATTTTCTTCTAGCATTTTACTCACATCATTTTGTGTGAAATATCCTCCCGATTTGATAGCTTGTTTTTGTATTCATTTGGCTGCTGCTTGGCTGAAGATTGAAGTGAATATTGAAATTCGATTTGAGGGAATCGAATTAATTTCACGTGAGAATTTAGATTCCATCGCCGGCAACACCAAGCTCAGGTGCCGATGGAAATGTAACAGAAGATACAACGAATAGACGTTGGTTTCATCTTGTCAATGAATCGTTTACGGAGAAACAACTCGGAGGTAGAATTCGAATTGACAAATTCGAGAATGTAAAACAAAAAAATTTGTTTTTTCGTAGAACTTGCTGATGAGTTCTTAGCAATTTATGAGAAATGTCCAGACAAAATTAAGAGAAAACTTGTTTATCAAAGCGAACGAGTTCGTGTTTTGTTGTTTATTGTTGAATTTTAACTAGAAGACATTTCATTTTAGCCACAATCCAGTTCAACTGATGGTAGTTCATCATCTCAACAACATCATTCGAGTTCGTCATTACGTCCTACTGATGCAGCTGATAGCGTCGTACCACAAGGTGCAATATCCGTTAAAGTCGAACATCGACAAACTCAACCACCATTACCAACAAATCGTCCAGCTCAACCACCACCTCCACCTCCACCATCATCATCCGGTGCCATCAAACGCGAACAAACAGTAGCTCCAACATTCTCTTCCTCCTCCTCGTCATCATCTCATCGTCCACATGGTCCTCCCCATGCATCATCATCATCGTCATCATCAAATCGTCAGTCATCATCTTATCAATATCAAAACCATCATCATCATTCATCGAATAATAATAATAATAGTTACAATTCACATACACGTTATCCACCTCAACAGAATCGTCCCAATATGCCACCACAAAATCGTTCATCTCAACAGCCTCCACTTCCACCCTCGCAACACAGTACGATCGAATATTTTTCCTTCACTTTTCAACTTCGTTTTTATTTAGATATCGATCGTAAACCTCCACCACCGCCGTCACATGGCGGCTACGATCATTCTCATTCCGGTTCGTCATCATCGAATCGTCCACCCTACGGATCTCAACGTCCTAATCATCACAATAATGCTCCACCACCTCCAAATCACTATCAAAATCAACCTCCCTATCCTCAACATCATCCACCTTCGCTAATGCATGGTATGCCCGGTGGAGAGAAACGTCCCTATGATTCGGGATACGATCCTAATGCGAATAAACGACCTCGACCAACACCATCAGCGTCATCTCAACAATGGAATAACAAATAACCACAGAAACAACTGCTTTCGAAATCTACAAATATATTTTTTTTTTGCGTTCAAGTCAGATCAAAGACAAACATTGAAAAATGATTCTACTTTTCTCTCTTTTTCTCTCTTCTGTTCCGTAAAATGTTTCTCTTTTCTCTTGTTTTGTCTTGGTTCAATTTATTCATATGTAGTTCTTGATTTTTGTATATGGAAACAAAAGAAAACAAAAACCAACAATACTAATCTTTCTTTTTCTTCTCCTCTCCCTCTATCATTCTTCGATACATTTCAGATGGAGAAATTCGAAGTCGATGCTTGTAAAAATTGGATTGAAACAAATAATTTTCATACTATTGCTCTTCAAGTACCTGACGAAGATCTAGATAAGATACAAGATTTAATCGATAGTCTACAAAAAGCTGTTTCATTTGAGAATATTGAATTTTTCCTTGTTGGTGACGGATGTTCACCATGTTGTAACGATCTATTAAATGCTCAATATTGTCAAGCACAAGGTCTGATTCATTTTGGACATTCATGTTTAGCTTTATCAAATCATGATAATCAACAAACAATACCGATTTTCTATGTTTTCTATCAGCAATCTTTACCGTAAGAGTTTCAAAAACGATAGAGAATTGACGAGTTTATTTCATTGTTCTAGTGAAGATGCTGTACAGTATCTATCAACAGTGAATGAACGTTCTTCTCTTGTTTTCTATGATCCATGTTATCAGAATGCAATCGAAAACTATTCGAAAACAGTAGCATCATCTCATTTGATTTTTTCGAAGATTAATACTGAAAATCTAACGGATGAATCAACGTTTTCACTCTACGGACGATCAGTTCAACTGCCGATTCCACTTGATCCATCGAATTATTCAATCATTTTCATCTCGTCATCCAATGCATCGTTGAATAATTTTGCTCTTTATTTTCATGCTTATGATTTTCAGTAATTAACTTCGATAGAACTTATTCTCATTCGTATCTTTTCTTTTTCTTTTTCTTTTCTAGTTCATTTCCAACAAGTAAAATCTCAGCAAGTCGATATCTTAGCAAACGAATGTATGCTATTGAATGTGCTCGTAATGGTTCATCATTTGGTCTTCTAATTTCTTCAAATTCATTGCTAAATCTTCCATCAACTATACATAATCTACTCGATCGAATCAAAAATTTATTGCATAAAAACGATCGACAATATTACACATTTCTTATGAATACCTTATCAATAACGAAATTAAACAATTTCGAACAAACTATCGATACATACGTTCTTTGTTCATCATGTTCGGAAAGTCTTTGGCTTTCGCCTGAACATAAACAATTTAATATTCCATTGATAAGCATAGCTGATATTGTACATGCATTTGGAATGACAGATGAGAATTCATCGTTGAAATATTCGTTTGATTTACGACAAATTTTATCAATGATTAAAATCGATGAAGATAATTCATCGAATGACAATCATGAAATCGTTCTTAAAAATCCGAATTCACTTCTTTTACATCAACGTGACGGTCAAGATAATACAAAACGTTGGTGGGGTTTACAAATCAATCAAGAAGAAGAAACAACAACAACAACAGCAATACCGATTGCAGAACTTAAAGAAGGACGAACAGGAATAGCTTCTGGTTATACACATGAACAACATTAGAGAGAATATCGTTTTTGTTTTGTTATTTTCAAAAAAAGTATATCGTTATCTCTTGTTTCAGATTTGTATATCTATATCAATTGAAGTAGTTTTACCGGTAAGAGACTTAAAATGATTGCTTATCGATTAGTAGTAGTAGTAGTAGTCAGACTTGTTGAGGTTATCTTTTTCATTTGAAAATTGTCTCGAGTCAATGAGAGTGAGAGATGATTAATTTTGTGAGTAATGATGACGAAAAAAACCCATAAACGTTGTAATCGAGTAGTTCTTTTTATTTAGGTGATACGTTATTTCAATTGGTTGATTTGGTTTAATGATAATGTTCTATTGTATTGTTTATTTTCATTTTTAATGACAAATAAAAACATAAATCGAAAACGTTCGCTTTGGGAAATAGTGAAATTCAAACGAGAACATAAACGGCGAAAACGAAATTGTGAACAAATTAAAATGAATTTAATGCATTTTACTGAAATTACGCCGAGAGAAGATTTTGATTTGCCATATCCACGATCCGGCCATAGAGCTATTGCGACTGATTCCGATTTTTGGATTTGGGGAGGTTTTCATCCGACGGCAGCCGATAATGATCAACCGAAAATGTTCAATGAAGTAGAATTATTTAATAATAATTCGAGAATATATCGATGATTTGTTTAGCTTTGGAGATTTAATTTTGCTCTTCAACGATGGACTTTAGAACCTACGACAGGCGATCGACCGAACGCCACACTTGCATCACATTCAAGTCAGTCGAAAGATTGCAATCATGTTTTTTTTTTGTAATAAAATGTTTTTTTTAGTGCTCTTGTACAATCATAATCTAGTCTTGGTTTTTGGTGGAACAGGTTTTCCATTTGGCCATGCTGTTTCGAATGATTTATATATTCTCGACCTGAAACGTCGTCAATGGAGACGATGTCAATTTCCCAATAATCCACCTGCACAAGTCTATGGCGCCGTAGGTTCTTTTCAAAATTTCTTATTTTCGAAAATTTAAGTTGTTTTTCGATAATTAGAGCATGATTGTCGATGGTGAACATTTGTACATTCTCTGTGGAACAAATAGTACGACGTATAATTCCAATGTATATGATATTCATCTATCGACATTGACTTGTACTCAAATCGGATTTACATTTGATGAAATTGAAGAAATATCCGACAACGGAAGGTCAGTGAAAATGACAACAAAAAAACGAAAACCATCGTTATTCATTTGGATATTAGATATCGACAAGAAGCGCATCTACATGGCAATAAGATTTATGTATTCGGAGGTGGTGGAACATCAGGAATCTCGTTTTCACTTGAGAATGTAAATTTATTCAATTGTTTTCTCGATTTAATGATATTTTCTAGTTGCCAGTTTTCGATTTAACTGATCGAAGATGGTCATTTGTTCAAACAAATCCTGATCCTGTCCATAGTAAGCACATTTCAAATTCAAATATCTCAACAACAACAACAAATCAATTCATATTTTAGATCATCCTTTATCGAGAAAATTTCATTCCGTCTTTCCATTTCGTGATAATCAAGTCATCGTATTCGGTGGTGCTCATACAGATTCCGAGTCCTTTCGTCATACTGTCGTCAATGACAATATCTGGACGTTTGATTTCAATAAACTCGAATGGTCGAAATTGACTCTTTCAATGGCAAGACCAACGTACTTTCACGCCGCTGCAATCAGCGAGGTATTCAGTTGTCGATTGAAAACTCCTTTTGTTTTTCATTTTCTCAGTTTCTTTCCAGCAAGGTGAAATCTGGAGTCACGGTGGAGTCGTTCGTTCATCGACGATTTCAAATAGTGAAACACGAATAACAACATTATACAAAATGCATATTCATGCGCCGAAATTGAGTGAATCTTGTTGGAATCTGATATTGAATTTAGTTCCTGATCGCATGGATTTTCTCAACGATCGTTCATTGTTTTCGAAACTTCAAATACCCAAACGTTTTTCAGAACGAGTTTATTAACATGATATTTTCTATTTAATCTTGAAATACGAACAAAAAAAGAAAGACAAAAATAAAAAAATATGTTCTAATGACGAAATTGTAAACGACCGAAATGTAAGAGTAGAAACATTGTACAAGCCAAACTCGGTAAAAACAATGAAATAATAAGAACAAAAAACATCAACATCGATCGATTATCGAATGCACCGATGGATGATGAATAATTTGCTAGAATACGTTCAGTTGAATTGATATTTAACGAGACCATGATTTGAAATGAATGACAACAAATGGAAAAGTGCACATTTGCATTTTTGATAGCATGTAAAAGATGTTTCTTGAGATGATAATGAACGGAAGTTATTTCAAATGTGATTAAACTTCCGTAGATAATTCTGTACACGATGTGACGATGATGAAGAACTTGTCTCAGCCAAGTAATGAGCGACATCTATATGACTTTGGAGTAGACTATTGAAATTTTCTAGTTTTGTTAATTTCGAATGAAATTCAATGTCAATTGAGTCTAGTTTTTATGAAACATGTAAATTTCTAGTTAATTAATCATTTTCGATTGGTCGATATGTGACATCTAGAGAATAATAATGGCCGTTATTGACCCAAATTTTGCGGCTTTGAACCAGTTGTCGAATCGAGAGAATTTTTTTTTCTTCTCTTCCTTTCGTTTCGTTTGAAAAGATTAACCTTTTGTTATCATCGTCGAAAACGAATTTCACAGAAGTTTATTTACATATTATTCTCTTTATCTCGCTTATATAACCGACTTCGAGTAGTTCTCTCTTTGTCTTTCGTTCAATCTCGATGATAAAGCGTATCTTTTGTCTTGTCGATATAGTGTCATGTTGATTGATTGATTGATAGACGAGGAAGAAGATTCATTCTTAATGAATATATTATTTCTAGTTTCCATTTGCTATCTCTCCGAGGCTAATCGAGCATCTTTTTCTCTCTCGTTTTTCTTGCTCGTCTGCTCTTTTTCTAACCATCGGCAAAAGATAATCACATCTTTATGTTCTGTTTATTGTATATAGACACATACATATGAACACATATAGACGCGTTCGCGTTCTGTTTCTTCTTCTCTTTTCTCTTCTCTTCTTTTCTTTTTTTTTTCTACTGTGTTGTTTGTTCATATAGCTGCTGCCGATGATGACCTCGCCTTGACTGATACTGGATATATGTAAAAACATCGTAGAGTAATGCCCGACCTATTCGTGTCTTCATCTCAAAACAAAGCAACGCAAAAAAAACGACGAATATTAACTCCACTTCGTTTACATTAACCTTCTGACCTTGAACGTGATTGTTTTTTCTTTTAGATAATATGCCAATTGAAGGTGATAATAATCAATTGACATCAAATGGTGAGAGAAAATCTATCAAAAATATTCTTCTTATTTTCTTCGTGTTCTGCTTCAGACCGTCCTTTGCCGATTCTAAATTCGTCCGAATTCTACAACGAATTCAACAATTTACTGATTTCCGACGGCAATCAAGAGTCGATCGATACACTCGCAAATTTACTCTTACCAATCACGAAACTTGATGCAACTTCTTGCAAAGGTACAATCAAAAGAGGAGATTTTTTGAAAACAACATCGAATTTGAATACATTAGGACCTATTTTACCTGTAAACGATATTCGTGGCATCGATAGTCGATCGTACGCGAAAAATGAACGATATCTTCGATGTAAATTAGCGTCGCTCCATCGAGTTATCGATCTCTATGGTTGGAATTATGGTACATGTTACAATCATGTATCTGTAAGAGAAAGTCAATGATTTGATTTTTGAATCTTTTTTGATTTTTTTAAAAGGTTCGTGTGAATACTAATACAGATCAATTTTTAATCAAACCAATTGGTTTAGCTTTTCACGAAGTAACAGGTTCATCTTTAGTCAAAATCGATGGCAATGGTAAAAATCGACATGATTGAATTTCATTTTTTTTTCAATGTTTTTTGTTTTCTTAAGGATCAATCGTTGATCCCGGCAGTACGACATTCGGCGTGAATTCGCTGAGTTTTTCTTTGTATTCATTTGTTTATAAATCTCGTTCTGATTTGAATTGCATTATTCATGTGCAAACGCCAGCTGTTGCAGCTGTTTCAGCAATGAAATTCGGCCTTCTCCCGCTCTCACAGGAAGCAGCTATCTGCGGTCAAGCGACAATTCATGAAATTCAAATCGATTCGCAGACGAATCAATTGTCGTTGAACAACAAACTCGAAGAATCGAAATCGAAGATTTTGATTTTACCAAATCACGGCATTTTAGCATGCGGAACAACGATTGAAGATGCTTGGCATAAGACATTTCATCTTATTCTCGCATGTGAAGCGCAATTACGTGCGGTTTCTTTGGGTATTGACAATTTAATCTTAACTTCAGATCGAGCCAATGAACAAGTACAGATTTTTTTTGTTTTTTCTGGTCAGATGAGATATTTTTTGTGGATTTAGGTAACAGAAACTGTTAGTACAGGCGGTGGCGGTGTTAATTCGACAGATATTAAATGGTCTGTCGGAGAACTTGAATGGTCAACATTAATGACCGTTTTAGATAAAGCTGTAAGTTCGAATCTGAAGCAAACAAATGTCGATCTCTCTCGATTTTCTAGGGCTATCATACCGGTTATATTTATCGTGAACCATTAATTCGTCTGCTTGCTAAATAATCATCGTCAGTTTTAACCCCTTTGCTCTTCCCCCTGTGTTTTTCTTGTATTAATCAATTTTGGTTGTGTCGTGCAATGCACAAAATCTCATCTCATTTATATATAAACCTGCACTTACAAATACCTTATATAATCTGTTTGAAAGCAACTGCTTTATTTTCTAGATCGATTTGTTTGAAAAAGAAAGAAAATTTCGTCATGCCAGTAGCAACGAACGGTTCACACGTGGAATCACCGAGCAAAAAGTCGGCTCATGTCGAAGCCGATGATGACGATCGTCGAGAATTGGACCGGCCGGCCGATGTCGTCGAAGATATGCGACAAATGGGCCAACGACAACGCGTCAAAACAATTCTCAATTCTCGAGAATTTCGCGACGAACTCGAAGAAATTATCACTGACGCGTTAAAACACGGGCCGCATCCCGCATCATTAATCGCTTTACAGCAAATTTCGGAATTACTCCTTCCACATACATCACGCTGGACAACTGTTTCATCGTTGTCACGTGCCGGCGGGTCGGTTATCGTGCCGATAAATGATATCCGTGGTGTTGATTCGCAAGGTTACAGTAAAAGCGAGCGTTTACTTCGATGTAAACTGGCATCACTCTATCGGCTCGTTGATTTATTCGGCTGGTCGCAGGGCATTTACAATCACATCACCGCTCGTGTCAATCAAGAACAAGAACATTTTCTCATCAATCCATTCGGTTTAATGTATCACGAAGTAACAGGCTCGAGTTTAGTTAAAGTCGACATCGCTGGCAATGTCATCGATCCAGGCAGTACAACGTACGGCATCAATCGAGCTGGTTACACCCTCCATTCAGCCATACACAAAGCTCGGCCAGATCTCAAATGCATCATTCATTTGCATACGCCGTCGGTTGCAGCGGTTTCTTCGATGAAATGCGGACTTTTGCCGTTGTCACAGGACGCACTTTTCTGTGGGAAAATTTCGTATCATGATTATCGAGGCATTTTAATTGAAGATGATGTGAAGAAATTACTGGTCGAGGATTTAGGTCCGATTAATAAAGTTATGATTCTACGAAATCACGGGTTTGTTGCGTGTGGTGAAACGATTGAAGAGGCGTGGAAATACGCGTATAATGTTATCAATGCTTGTGAGGTTCAAGTACGAGCTGTGCCACTCGGCATTGATCAATTGTATTTGCCGTCGAATGAACAACAAAAACGGATCGCTGATGTGCTTCAAGGAAATATCAACGAGGCAACGGGCGATCGAAAATGGAAGATAGGCGAAATTGAATTCGAAAGTTTGATGAGAATATTGGACAATGCTGGTTTTCGTACGGGTTATGTCTATCGACAGCCGTTGATTCGTACGTTAGATAAATCGACGACATTCAAAGATATTGAAGTGCCGCCAGCTGCTTCATCGGCAACGTCGTTCGTCGAGCCAAATTCACCGAATCGTCAAGGTCAACGAACGGCCGAATGGCGAAACTCGCCGAATGCGTATTTAAAGCAAGAAATCGAAGAAACCGGAACGCCAAATCCGAAGAAAGTCACCAAATGGGTGCCGGACACCGGCTTGAAACATTCGACGCCGATTAAAATCGATACAAAACATCAATTCGCACCGAGCAATGTCAATCCGAAAGAATTGAAGAATCATCAAAAACAAATCAAAGAAGATCGGTTCAACGAAAAGATCTCGGCTGGTTATCAATCGAAAATTCTCGACAACGGCACGTGGGACGATGTTTCGCAAACCAAAGATCCTCATCATCCGTCGACTGAAGCCGTCGTTGTCGTTGGCGCTGCGTCGAAAGGTATTATCAAACGTGATCAACAGAACAATGCCGTGGTTTACAAAACCTACTATGGTCAAAATCCATTTGCTCACATGGATAACGATGAGATCGAAAAGTACAAACGCGAAATCGAATACAATCAATTGCGTGAACAAGGTTTGCATCATATTGTCGAAATTCTTCTCTCTGATTCAGCATTGCAAACCACATCCTCGGGATTAGAAGCCCCTGAGGAGTTTTATTATGGCAGGAGAGGGTTAAGTAATACTCGTTGAGCAGATATGTTACGAGTAAAATCAGAATTCCAATTCTAACTGGATAAAGTTGAGATTTTATTAGAAATGAATTCAAGTGACTCAAAACGTAAAAAGATTCTTAGTTAAACAAGAAAATATTAAAATAACGACACAACAATCAATACATAATGAGTTTGTTTGTCCAGGATTTATAAATTATATGTGAAAGTGGAGGCATCACAAGTAATAATCTTGCTATGACAGTTGTAATTTCAGCATGACAAACTTATTTCTCGCTTACATTAGATTTCTATTCGAAACCCTGCTTTTATGCTTGAAGGCAAACATTTACAGACAAATCGAGCTTGTATCACCTTGAATATTTGACTAAGACAAGATTTAATTCAGCATTGCATGTATCAGCCGCATAACCTCGAAAAATATTTCCTCTGTAATCCGATCTCGAGCACGCGCTTATTTAACTAATAACAAAACGACATTGGCATTCATTTTTTCTTCTTCAGGTGGTGATTCTCCTTACAATGATCATTACGACAGTCGAGGTAAGTAAACTCAGAAGAAAAAAAACTTTTTTTTTACCCCTCATATTCTTCTCTCTCTCTCTCTGTCTGAATCATTTGACATTTGGAAGATGACTCATAGTCTTCTTCGCCCACATTTTTTTATTTAAAACATCGATCAACATTCATTCTCTTTCTCTTACTCATGGCAAATAAGAATAAATTGAAAATGTCATCTTCTTCAAACACATCATTTTTTATGATTCATTATTAACAACCTTCGGTGATATTCAATTCAACAAAAAAAAAGCAACGACCGGTAAGACATCTTGTCCATCTATCTTTGTTGCTTTGGCTTCGAATCGTGTGATAAGATAACAAAAATACGCTTGTCTTCATTCGATAAAAAGCAACAAAAAAAAACCTATTTTGAGCATGACAGGATCAAATATTATTCTAGTTTAAAAGTATACTCATTCCAATATGTTCCAACATATGTCATCGAGCACACAAACAATGGAGACATACTCTCGAAAATCGAACCAATCATTTGCCGAGACGCAATTGCTCTCCGTTTACTATCCAAGTCTCGATTCGAAAGTCCCGTCCAAAGACGATAAATGCGTTTTCATCGAACGACAAGATCGTTCGCCCAATCATTCCCATCGAACATCCCACACCAAGTCCACGCAAACAACACCATTAACAAGTCACGGTTCGACATTACTCATCGATGGTGGCTCGCCATCGAGTTCGTACATCAAACTTCACTCGGGCACTCAACGTTTACCGGACAATTATTCATCATTAACAAATGATTCGTTCGAACAAACACGATACTCCTACGAAGAATATCTCGTTCCCGTTCAAGATAGATCGAGTTGGCCGCCAGTACCCGATGAAGTCATTCAACCGGAACTCGAAAACACTCGGCCATCACGAGTTCAGTTCGCTGAGAATCTAGTCGAAGTGATTCCGATTTCAGCTCAACCGAGTCTAACGGAAGATCAGGAATCGTTGCCACCACCACCACCACCGCCAGCTGTTCGACCTCGAACGAGTGTCAATCAATCGAGTTGGATTAAAAATCATATGGAGAAAACTGAAGTCGAAGTGAATTCGACGACGAATCGAGTGCAGAAATTACGTTCGTTCTTCGAACTTCCGGTTAAACACACCGTTGAACTCAAAGTACAAGTCAACGATCCGACTGTTCATCGAGCTAAACCAGCTCGAGTTATTGACGTCACGAAATTCCCGTTCGATCTTCAGCAAATCGAAACAATCGTCGACAAAACCATCATCAATCTCGACGATATCGGATGTTATCTCTCAGTAAGCTATTTTTTCGAGCTTGAAAACCACTAAAATCACTATTTAGGACGGTCGTACTTGGCAATGGAATGAAATTTTCTGGTTAAGTTTAACAACAACTCAACGTGATCAACTCAAAGAACTCGAACGGCAAACATTCTCGCGTCGAAACAGCGTCGATACCAGTCTCTCAACGCCGAGTTCGCCCGTCGATTCGCTATTAAATCAAACCAAACCAACCGATAGTCAATCGACAATCATCGAATCAGGTTATGATTCATCCGACGAACATCGTCCTCATTCTCAGCCCATTCACGAACAACCCATTATCGATCCATTAAGCTACGAGCAATTCATTCATGATTACCTATCGAAACACGCCAAACACCTCCGTTCGACCAATGATTCATTAATTCTTCATCTCGATCAACAGCAAATCGCCTTTCCTCATATTCCGTTTACAACTTCATCGGATATCTATTTCAAACTCATCAATTCGACATTATCACCGTACGAAACTCGTTCGAACGAGTTAATTATATTTCTCGCCGATCAAATTCTTCGTATTCCAGCCGATCGATGGTCGACCTATCGAACGAAATACCAACAAACGAAATGGGTGCAGAATTTGAAGAAAATCAACGCAAATATTCCACGCGGATATCATTCATTCATTCGGCAATGGATTGCTGAACGTGTGAGCTTGTCAACTGAACGGCAACAATTGAAAATCGACGAACAAATCATACCGATTATTCGAAAACCGTTGAATTCCAATCAAATCTTCGAATATCTACTCGATATCGGTTTGATATCGTACAATGAAACCAACGAAACAATCTCGATTGTTAATCACGAACTTAACTTTCATTTAATCGAACGTTTAACGACGTATCTCCGTTTACTGGATCAAATCTATTTCGATCAACAAAATCAACAGTTAATCTTCAATGAACATTTTCGTCTTTCATACGAACATATTCAACATCTATTCATCAATCAGGAAAATCTAAATACGCAACAATTAGCACATCTATTGATCGAACTCTGTGATATTACAGAAGATCAGACACATCAAGGTTTCATTATTAAATATCAAAATCAACTTCTTCGTCTCAACCATTGTCAACAAACACATATTCAATTTCTCACTCAATGGCTTGAGCAATTAAATTCCCAAGAATTCATCGAAATCACCGATGAAAACAGCATTCTCATCTATCCCAATGATGAACACAAACGAATCGTAATTCGACACGAACATGTCGATAGTTATATGCAAACGAAATCCGATCACGAATCGATCATTCGTATGACGGATATCGCTGAGATTCTGCTTTTTTACAACTATGTTCAATATAAATCCGGTCAATTTGTCTATGGCAATCAAAGTATTGAATTAGATTCCGAGGAATTTATTTGGCTACAAAAAATAATTCGAATTGTTGAAATTAATGAACAACGACATGAAACTATCATCGAACTATTCGATGGACAACAGAAGCAAACTCTACAAATCCCATTTGAAGATCTTTCACCAACGAAAGATCCGAGATTGATCACGGAGTATTTAGTACAGAATGGTCAAGTTCGACACGATAGTCACACGGATCAATATGTTTATCAATATCAAAACGAAAGATTTACATCGAAAGAAAAAGAAGAATTCATTGATTCTTATGTTGAATATGTCAATAATCATGATGGAGTTAAATATGATAGTATCAAACAAGTTCTTGTCCTGGAAAATCCAGTTGATCGATCGGAATTGTATTTGACACGGGAACATTCAGAATTCATTCGAGAGAATAATTATCGTCGACGTGATATGAAATCGATTCTCAATCGGTTCAGTCAAATCAAACAAGATGAATATAAAAACTGGCTTTTAGTCTACAATAATCAATGTATTGAAATATCATCGATCAATCAAACCAAAACTCAACCAGAAATATCTCGTCAACAGACGAACACAGACAATTTAAAATTAATCTTTCCATCGAACAAATCTCAACGGTCAATTGAACGAACAGCATCGAATATGACGCTCGATATCGAGCCAGCAACTGAACAAAATCAATATGCAATCGATCCACTATTAACTCTAACGAACTACATCTATCGACATGCGAGTATCTACCAGGATCGTTTCGGTCGATTGGTAATTAAAATCCATCAGGATGAAATCGTTGTGCCATATAAATTAGCAGCACAATCAATCGAAGAAATCAACCGAACGCCACATCGAACGGGCACGATTATTACTCGGCTAATTCAACGTATCGGTCGAGTTCAACGTTTATCATCGGGAGGTGTTCGAATAACAATTGGAAATAATTCGATTGATCTACATGATCAACAAATAACACTTCAACAATCGAGATCATCGAGTAGTTTGGCATCGACATCAACGAACTATTTCAAACAACGTTTGATCATCTTCTATGACGATCAACACGGTCGAATCAAACGATTTTATCTACAATTTATTTCGACGAATGAAAGTACATCATCACAACCACGATTATTCCATCCGGACTCGTACGTCGACAGTAATTTACGTGATGCTGAGGTTTATGTAAAGTTCGTCGACAATCGAGAAATTCGCTATGAAAATCTCGCCGAATATCTATCACATAATCCAGCGGATCTTTCGTCGACACTCGTTCGTCGAATGCTAAAATTCACAACCGATGATGAATACTTCGATTATCTCAATCAACATATGCCTACTGATCTTGCCGAAGAATTCATTCGAGACAATGAACAATATTCTTCGACGTCGAATGAACGTTCATCGTATTTAACGAATATTCGTGTACAAACGCCGGATAGAGAATTGAATGTTGATGAAGATGTTTAAACTGAATATTTTTCTTGTTCGCTTGATATTATTTCGATAAAAGATATAGACAGAGAGAGAGAGAGAAAGAAAGAAAGGGGGTTTTGAAGATAAGAGAACGGATTGATTTGAACTTGAATTTTAGGTCGTTCACCTCAGACAAGTAACGGTAAAGGTGTGACAACACCTGAAAAGAATGTCACATTGCCACGTAGCACAACTTTATCAGGACAAAGTAAGAAAATGAGTGTCGATTTGGATGCGCATGTGCATGGATTTGATGTGTTGTTCTAGGCAATGATGGAGAAAGTGACGGTCGTGCGACTGTTTCACGTAATCCGAGTAGTGCTGCGAGTAGGACTTCATATTGATGAATAATGTTTAACATTTAAAAAAATTGCTTTTTCTCTTCATAGAAGTTGCAACTAGTAAATCAGATACATTGAAATCGACAACATCATCATCGGCTGCATCGAGTCGAGAAGTATGTCAATTGCGTATTCAATGAAGAATATATATATGTAATGTTTGAATTTAGAATTCACCAAATCGTACAAATGGAAGCAAAGGTGGCGGTGATGAGGTTAAAAAAGAGAAGAAATCCAAATTCCGCACGCCATCATTTCTTCGAAAACGTAAAGAAAAGAAAGAAGCTGCCGCCGCTGCAGCTAGTAAAGACAAATGAAATTCGTACGAAATAAAACCATAAACATTTTACTTCTTATTATCTAGTGTTGTCGTGTTGTTTCTTGTTTTCTTTTGTTTTTTTTTGTAGAAAAATTTCTTTCGTTTTTTTTCTCTCTCTACAGATATTCGTTCGTATATAATACCCTCAAAATTTGTTCTTCTCAATGTGTAGCTCAGCTCTCGTCTGTGTGTTTATTCTCATAGCATCTATTGATCTCTACGGAAAGAAAAAGAAGATTTGACTTCCAGAAAAAAATCAATCATTGTGCAGTGTTTTTTTCTCTCCTTTTCTCGCTTTCTGTCTCTCGAATCGTTTCTTCTGTTTTCATCGAAGAAGCACTGATTTCGTTTGCTTTGTTTTATACATCGTCTTCTTTTGCTTTTTGTCTTGTTTTCTCTCTCTCTCTCTCTCTCTCTCTTCTTACAGATAGCACGCGTGAGTATGCACACATACACAAAAACATTTCGTCTTTTGCATAATAAACATATGTACACATAACGTAGAATAGCGTGAGCGAACACGATAATATTTCATTTTTGGTTATTTGTCATTGCCTTTCATCACTGAATTTCTTATCGAGATTGAGAGATATCTAGGGGTCGAAGATAATGTGTTTAATATTTATTCATCTAACAAACACTACGATGAAGCAAAAACAAAACATGCAGATATTTGAAAATTTAATAGCAAGTTGTGAGACATGGTTGTTTATGTTTTGTAACTGATGTGATCACTTGAAGAAGTTGGTGGTAGTTGGATTCATCTTCGATGTTTGAATATGGATATGTTTGAGCGTAGACTAAGTAACCGCAACTAAAATATAAACAAAAGTCAAATGAAATAGAAAATAAAAGTGTGACGAATTACCGTCCGAAAACAAGATTATTCAATCGTTGTCCATAATAGCCTAGTTTTTCGACTGCACGATCTTTATGATTATCTTGAAAAATTCGAACTTTGCCATAGAAATTGCCCGGCAAGTAATGTGCAGCTTGTTCTTCATTGATCAACGCAAAACGTACGTCGGGCTCGCGAATATTTTGTTGTTCGAGGTCACGAATTAAATCATTGTATCTATTTGTTTAATCAATGAAAGAAAAAGAAATCCACAGAATTTGTTCTCCTACCGAATTGCTTGATTTCGACATGCTTGACAACCCTGATGGGTCACGCCAAGAACTAAGACCTGATGACGATAGTTCGTAATCAAATTCGTTCCATTAACAACGAAATTCTTCGGACAAACTTTGCCTTTATCCGAATAGGCATTGACTATTCCAATAAAACAAAAGGCAAGTAACAAAGCTTCCTGTCTCAACATGTTTCTCAAGTGAAAATGATCGATAGTCGCTAGTCGTCGATTAACTCATATCACTGATGACAACTGACATTTTTCTTCATTAGAATATAATAATACTTTGACATAGATAGCACATGTTTGTTACAACATTAACCTTTTGATTTTGAACCCAAAATGAGCACGATTAAGTAATCAAAGATGACAAGGAAAAACCACAAAAGTTAATCTTCAAACAGAAATATATATATGCATATATAACTATCATCTTATCATTGGATGCATCAATTCAATTTCCTTATTTAGTTTCTCTCGTTGTCATTCGAGACCATATGAAGATCTCTTTCTCGCACACATCGATATATTAAAAATTCAATCAGAATCATCATCGGCGATGTCCACACATCATATTTAATGTAACTGCCCTCGAGCAAATGCAACTTATTTGAGATAGAAGAGAGAGAGAACGACTTTACTTAGTCACTCCCTATGATTACTTATTATTCGTCTCGACATTCAAGGATGTTTCTTTCTTTTTTTTTCGAGAAGTATCTCATATCATTTCACTAGTTCATTCGTTGATCCTAACGAAAACGATATTTATTCGTTAGACTGTTTAATTAGTAGCAAAAAAAAACTAGTCACGCACATTTTCATCGTATTCAATTTTGTTTTCTCTCTCTTTCGAACAATACCGACTTGTTTGGTCGTTTTTATTTTTTAAACGAGTCAATTATATTGAGCACATATCTATTGATACTCTCTCGTGACGAAACAAAATTGGTTTTTTCTTCTTTTCTTTCTATTGAGTAACAATCACATGATTTCAGTCTTTTTTTTTCTCCTTTGTATTCAATCAACATGAAAATACAGCATCTCATCTTGATTTTGATTAAGTCTATTGTGAGCTGACACCTTGCCAAGGCTAAGACAAATAGTCACACAAGATTCTCTTTCGTTTAGCTAACTATATAACAAACAACCGAAAGTATATTAAAAAAAAAGAAAAGAACATGAAAATGTTGATATATGACACGCCCTACTCTTCTCGTTCATCTTAGTTTCCTGTAGTGTACGTCTGTCTGCTTGTATTGCGCCAGGAAACAATGATGATTAATCACTTTGACAGCACGCGGTAGTTCTCGGTTACGTAATCGACTCATTCGTATCTTTTTTTTTCATAGAACAATAATATAAAAAAATCTTCTTCTTCTTTTTTTTGCAAGCGTCCGTTCTCTTTTTTTCTTCTCCGTTAGCAAATGACACGAACCAGAATGAGTGAACAATTCAATGCTGCACGCACTGCGTATGTGTGTGTGTGTGTATACAAAACATCTCTTCTTACACATACAAGTAAGACTATACGCACAAATTGATTCGATTAAAATTAATCGAATTTGTTCAAACATCGAGATCAATTGCTATTTTATTTGTTTATATTTAACGAACAGAAGCAGCAGCAACAGCAGCTGTGCAAAGAGAACATTGCGAAATTGATTACTGTAGCTTCGTTTCTATTCGACAGTGAATGCATACTGGTCAGCTCTCGTTTTTTTTTGTCATCCAAGTGAAAATGACAATCATAGCTTAGCACATTTAAACTTTCGATTTCTAATCCTTCTCGTCTGTAATTGCTTTTTTCTTTCTCTCTCTCTTTTATGACATAATAATAATCTGTTCCATTTTTTTTTCTTCTTTTGCTCTATCCTTGTTACTCTACGCATTCAATGATACTAATTAAGTCGTACGACAACAAGTGAGTTCAAGTATGTACAATTATTTTGACAGAAAGAACAAGAGAAAATGCTTCTACATGAATGCCTAGCTGAATTAAGGTACTAGTTCCGTTTCTTTTTCTTTCTATTCTATTTTATATTCATTTACATTGTATTATGTCCAGCACATACAACTTGAATTATTCATTTGATTCTGATCTAAAGTGTTTGACGAGTGTCATTTACATATATCACGTTGTGATTCTATACGTGTTGAATAGAAAATGTTAATTGCAATCGAGATGGACAAACGATATCCGTGACTATAGTCTATATAGATTTTTTTTTTGTTGTGTTGTGTGTTGTATTTTTCTCTATCTGATTGTGTAATGATTTGTTGACAAACGCGTTAAATTCGATCAGATGAATGTGTGAGACAACGCACTCATCATTGCATCGTTCATTCACATTAGTTCTTTCAACATGATTGTCTGCTTGAAAATATGAGCAATCGAGTCAGATGTTGATCTACATTCCATTTGTCTTCATTGTCGGCCATAAGACATATCTTAATGTGGCATCAGCCGTTCGAAAGATTAACGATTAATAATAGTTTCTCTTTCTTTTGTCGATGGACATCGGTCAAAATAAATTGATTATTTTAGATTGAAAACTAATTGATATTTTTGCGTTTGTGAGATATGATGAATATTCAATTGTTATTGTTTTTATTTGTCTTTCTTGGTTATTTTTGTAAGTGAATTGAATTTATTTTTGATAATCAACAAAAACAAAACACTTCATAGGTTTATGTCAATGCAAAAATACACCTCCAACTATCATCGAACAGCCACAAGATCTAATTGCTGAACTCGACAAACCGATGGCAATTCATTGCCGAGCTGAATCATTTTCCTTAGATGATTTAACAATCGATTGGTACAAAGACGGTCGATTAGTAACCATGGATCCTCATGCACGTATTATTACTGAATTTATGGCATTGCATGTCATTAATGCTATGCCACAGGATGCAGGTATTTATTATTGTATAGCAAAGAATTCGCATGGACAAACACAAAGTCGAAAAGCACGAATACAATTTATGAGTATGACGAAACGATAAAATCAATAATAAATTGATGATTTCGAAATGAAATATTTAGAATTGGACAAAGAATTTATTGTTTCACCGACATCGACAACGGCTTCAATTGGCGAACGTATTCATTTTCGTTGTCAACCGCCCGTTGGTTTACCAACACCGACAGTTTATTGGACTAAAGATGGAAAGAACGTCTCGTTGTCTTTCAATCAAAATGATTTGATTCTATCATCGATTCAAAGATCTGATTTCGGTTCCTATCGTTGCATTGCAACGAACGGTCTCATTCGTCAATCATCTCCTGCATATTTAACTGAATTTCATCGTCCGAAAATCTCGATAACTCCATCGACGTCTCGTATCGATCTTCGTCGTGGTCAATCGATTCAACTCAAATGTGAAATTGACAATGAACAATATGAATTCGAATGGCATCATAACAATCGAATCATTCGTAATCAAACCATCGATATTCCATCGATTGATTTCGATGATAGTGGTGTTTATCAATGTGTTGCTCGTTTTGATCGATATCTATTTCATGAAGATATTCTACTTGCTGTTTACGATCGAGAAATTCGAAATCATCAAGAGAAAATCTTCAGTCAAACAAATCAAACAGTTTTTCTCGGGCAAAGTTCGATCATTGAGTGTCAACTTCCATTTCATTCGAACAAAATCATCTTATGGAATCTACAAAATCAGGAATTTCTCGATACAAATCATTATCGTTTGAAAATCACCCGCATACGAGCAATTCATCATGATCTTCTGTTAGAATGTTGGTACGACAATTCAACGCAAGGTCTCATTCGATTAAATGTCGAACGACGATCATCACCACCGATTATTTCCTACATACCGAATAATCAAACAATTCCAATCGGTGTCGAAACAACCATATCTTGTCAATCAAGTGATGAACTTACAGTTCAATGGTGGTTTACGCCAACAAATCGTCCAGCTCGAGTAATTCGATTAGAAAATAATCGAAAATATCGAATTAAATCCAATCATGATCTCATTATTCGAAATGTTGACAGGTAAACAAAATCAATCATAGCTCGAATATCTTTCATGTTGTTTTGTTTTCTCTAGAACTGATGTTGGAAATTACAAATGTATATCGATCAATCAACGAAACGAACAAACGATCTACATCGGTTATTTAAATGTTGAAGATGCTCGTTCGAATCGAATTTTTCATCGTATTGAAAATACGGATCATCTTCCACAAGCGCCAACTCAACCGATAGCTGATCAAATCACGAGTGATTCGATTGAATTAACATGGACGAATCCATCGAATGATATTCGTGAATATTTAATCGAATATTTTCAAGTCAATTCAAATGACACATATGTTCAATGGCAACGTATTTACGTAAATAATGCTGATAGTCGACAGAAAATTGAGAATTTAAAATCGAATTCAATTTATCAGTTCATCGTTCGAGCGAAGAATTCGATTGGCTATGGTCTTCCATCGGTTCTTTCGGATTTAGTCGAAACGAAAGCTCGAGAAATTTTCGATACGAATCTGATCTATCTCTTAAATCCAATTGAATACAATGAAACAAGTGTGACTATTCAATGGAATTTACAATCGAACTTATCATCGATTCAACGAATTCATATTCTTATTCAAAATAAACAAAATCACTTTCAACGTACGGAAACAATCGCAGATATTTCATCAACAAATTATACAATTGAAAATCTTCGACCAAATACCGATTATATAATTTACGTCAGTTGTTCAACCGATTCGGTTTATTATTCAAGTAATAAGATCTCAGTTCGAACATCGGAAAGTTTACCAAGTTCAGCACCGAGAAATATTCAGCTACAATTAGTAACAAAAACAAGTCTCTCGATTCAATGGGATTCAGTATTAGCCAACGAAACTAATGGGCAAATTCTTGCTTATAAAATCAATTGTTTAAGTGTGAATGAAAGCAATTCGATTTATTTAGACGATATTAGTGCCGATGCCAAAGGTTTATTTGTAAAAAATCTCATGGAAAATATCGAATATTGTATTACAATGGCAGCAAAAACACGGGCAGGATTCGGACCCTATTCAGCACCGATTTGTATCGTTATGAGTAAGATCAATACTCACAAGATTTCATCGATTTTTTCAAACAGATTCGTATTTTCTAGACGAGAAATTCTTGAGTCTCAATCATAATCGATTTACATATCGTTTGCATGAAGCCATATCTCAGCCGTGGTTAGTCAATCCACTCAACACCCATCTTTTTCGAACTTCTGTTTGCATTTAGGTTTCTTCCTGTGATTATTCTCTTGGGTATTTTATTAACATGTATTATTTCCTATGGTCTATGGATGTGTTTTCATTATTTCATACAGCAACAACGTCGTCATAAAATCAAATTTCATAATTCAAATTCAACATCGAATCAATCTGTTGAATTGCCAGTTCAAAAAACATTGAGCAACGGTAAACGCTATGATCTCATCAAAGATACACCTCCACCGTTGCCACCACCGCCGCTTCCATCGCCATTGTCAGCGGCTTGGATGAATTCAGCGACGAAATTTCAATGTTGTACGACGACATCCATCGGTAGTAATAGCGAACATTATACAATGAATATACACAAAAATCCGATCAATGCACTTTTGCAAGAATCACGACAACAGCAATTGAATCCATATGCAACCACCGGCATATTTCAATCGGAAACAAATCATTCGACACAATATCAACTACCATGGCTCGATCATCAGCCGTCATCGGCATCTTATGCATGTCAACAGTGCGCATCTCAATCACATCCTCATACGCCAACATCGATTCGAACGACATTGAGATCACTATCAGCTCAACGAACGATGAATGAATTGAAAAAATCTACATTTGAAAGCAGTGCACCAATGTAAAATCTTTCGAATTTACTAAGAGTTTTTCTTTTATCGTTGTTGCAGAGTAAAGCAAATGTCACCTGAACTTTCTCAAGTTCAATCATCGAATTTACTTATGATAAATTCAGCAGGCGGTGGTAAGTATCTTTCGTCGATGATCATCTCAAATAATATCGAATAATCATCTACAATATTTTTTAGAAACTTTTACAACTTCATGCTCAAATTTCACTGATGACAATAGTTCATCAGATAAACATACGCCGAAAACAGCGAATCAATCAAGTAGTGAAGGCTCAATATTTTCTGATGGTGATGTTTCTCAACAGGACGATTGTCAACTTTCACCGTTTGTTCATTTAGAACGAGGACCAACTTTTCTCATGCCAAACTAAGACATCGATCGTTTTCTCTTCGTTTCTAGTCAAGACTTGTATCATTACTAGTTCATTGTACTTTTTATTCTTCTACTCTTTAGTCGTTGTCATTATTGTATAAAAAAAACACAATGAGTATTCATTCTCAAGAAAAATAAAATCACATCTATTCGTTCTTTAAAAGTGGATCATTTTCTGAAACGAAAATTTCGTCGTCCACACTCGTTGAGTTTTTTTCAGTTTGTGCTTTGACTTGACGAGTAGCTAATCTTCGAAGATGTTCAGCTTCGGCTGTACCCGTCTGTTCGACAAGCGATGAAAAAGATGAGTTTTCATTTGATAGAAGATTTATTGGAGAATCATATTCCAAGATTTCACCATTTCCAAGTACCTAAAACAGCCAATTCAAATAGAGAATGTTTTCATTTGATGAATAAATCTTAATTACTAATATTCGATCACTATCGATGATTGTTCGTAAACGATGTGCAACAGTCAAAACAGTACATTTTCGAAATTTATTTCGAATAGCTCGTTGAATTAATTCATCAGTACTACACACATCGAATGAAACCTTTCGTTTTATGAATGGTCAAAATGTAATTGATTTACTTGTTATCAACATTTGCTGTAGCTTCATCAATAACAAGAATTTGAGTTTGTTTGAGAATAGCTCGTGCTAAACAAATTAATTGTTTTTGTCCAACACTTAAATTTAATCCATTTTCGCTAACTAATGTTTCTAATCCATTCGATAGTTGATTTCGAACAAAATCTTTCAATTGAACCTAAATAAATTGTAGAAAGATATTTACACGCATATATATATTTGACGAACTTCTTCTAATGCACTCCAAAGTTGTTGATCATCATAAGAATGAAATGGATCGAGATTATATCGAATAGTTCCTGTGAAAAGAACAGGATCTTGTGGTATGATCGATATTCGACTTCGAAGTTGATCTAAGTCAATTGTTTCGATATCGATTTCATCTATTCGAATGTGACCATGAACAAGTTTTGCCATACGAAAGAGAACTTGAATTAATGAACTTTTACCAGCACCTGTTCTTCCAACAATACCAATTTTATGTCCGCCTTCGATTTTAAATGATAGATTCTTCAAGGCAAGTGCAGAATAATCTTCATCTGAATAAGACATTGAAACATTATCGAAAATAATCTTTCCTTGACTCGGCCAATTTGTTGGTGGTTTTTTATTTGCAGAATTCGATTCTTGATCAAGTTTACAAAATTCTAATACTCTTTCAGTAGCTGTCATGTCACTTTCGACATTGACTGATTGTCTAAATTGAAATGAAGTTTTAGTTTAAACTAAATTTTCAGAAATCCGAACCTAATTGTCCATTGAACGAGTCCCATCAGAGTCAATGCAAATGAAAGTGTTAATGCAATATCAGCTGTCGAGATTTGTTGAGAATACATTCTTACAAACATTGAAGAAAATGTCACTAAAGTAACGAATATTAATGATACTCCATCGAAACGCATCGCTGCCCAGCGTTCAGTAACAACAATTAGAAAAAAAGCTTGTGTATAATTGCTAAGATGAGAAAGAAATTCTTTGGAGCACATTTGCTCAACATGATGCGATCGAATAACTTTTAATCCGTTGATAGTTGATGATAAATATGAATAGATTGGACTTTGATTAGCTCCTTCAAGACGTTTTAAATCTCGAGAACATGCTGCAAAATGATGTCGAACAATGACCATGCCAATCATACCAATCACTGCAGGAATAAATGACCAAATATTGAGAATTCCAACGAATATCACTGTCGATAAAACAGAAGATATTAACTAAAATCAAATACGTAAACTAAATGTTATGATTTTAATTTTTCATTTTTGTAATTTACATGAAGAAATTCAGGAACATTAGCTGCAAGATCATTATCCATAAGACTTATATCTCGAGTAAAACGATTTAATATTCGACCTACAAGAATAGATGACAATCTTTTCTCAACAGAAGAATCTTTACCAATAGGAGTTCGATCGAAAAATGCTATTGGACTCCGGATAATTCGTTGAAACATTCTAAAAATATTTACAGATTATTCTATTTGTATAGGAAATGAAATGAGATTACTTATTATGTAATACTCGACTAGCATTTAAAACAAAAATTGAAGCAAAACAAGTCTTAATAAATGTAACAATCAACATAATTCCAACAAGACCTTCGAATTAAAACAAGATCTCTCTTATCTATAAATAATTAGATTTGATTTCATACCAGAAAAGACATAAAATCGTTGATTTCGATTTTGATTCCATTGAGTTTCGTTCATCAAACGAAATTTTTCAATCTCTTTTCCATTTTTTGTTGTTGTTGTTGTACAATTTATATTAAAAGTTCCATATCGATAACCTTCTTCATCACTCCAATGAGCTAACCACCAACTACTATATATTGTTAGTGCTTGATAGATGATGATAGTCAATAAGGCGAAACAAGATCCAAAGAAACCACCAAATCCAGATTTAATATAAGAGAGATAAACATGCCATTTGACGTTTCCTTCTTGTTTTGTATCAGTGTTTTGTATTGTTTCATCATCGATTTCATTTTCAGAAACGATAGAACTGATAATTGATTTTTGGTTTTGATAATTTAAAGTCATTTCTTGTTCATGTTGATGAATATCTTCTAGAAGATGTGCAAATGATGATGAAGAAGATATCAATTGTTTGTATGTTCCTTTTTGAACTAATTGACCATTATCAAGAACAAGAATTTGAGTTGCATCTTGTAGAAATTGTATTTGATGTGTGACAAGAATACAAATTTTATCCGCAAGATACTTTTTAATACATCTGATCAAATAAATATGAATAGATTAGAGTGTTGGTTAAATAAGATTTGTTTACTTATCAAATAGATGTTTAGAAACTTTGACATCAACAGCTGATAATGGATCATCGAGTAGATAGATATCTGCATTTCTATATAAAGCTCGTGCTATATTCACTCTTGCTTTTTGTCCCTAGAATCAATCATTTTCAAACATTTCTCTGTCAATTGATTTTGTTCCTACTCCAGATAACATAACTCCATGTTCACCAACAAGTGTATTAATTCCTTGAGATAATTGTTCCAAATCCTATATAAACATTGAAAGATGAATCAGTTTGAAAAATAAAAAACGAACAGTTTCAAGTGCAGCAGCATGAATAACACGTTGAAATAGTTGATGATTGTATTCTTTACCAAAAAGAATATTATTTTTGATTGTTGATGAAAATATCCCTATTCATATATGTATATAGGTTCATTATTAGTAAAGATTTATTATGAAAGTTACAAGCTTCTTGTGGTACATAACAAAATGAACCTTTTAGTCGAAGTTTTCCATCGAAATAACCGATTTCACCAGTTAGAGTTTGTAATAATGAACTCTAAATTTATGTTAAGTTAATACAAAGAAAAGATGGAAATAATTGAAAAGACAAACTTTTCCTGATCCAACAGATCCAATAATACAAATAAGATCTCCTGGATTTGCTTCAAAATCAATATTTTTCAATGTAAATTTTTCATCCTACATGATATTAAATGAACAATTATTCACATGAATAAATGTTTTTTTTTTGTTTTCTCACTTGATTCCAATGAGCTTGTTTTAAATGACAGATTAGTTCTTCATTGTTATCTGTAGTTTCTATTAATGATGAAGATATCAATCGATTATCTCTTTCACACTCATCTAATAACAGGAATGTCTAGAATGAAATTCTGTCAGTTTTAGAATTGATTGTTCGAAGTCAAACCTCAATTCGTTTTTTGGCAATCCAATAATTTGATAGATCTCGAATAACATTTGAAAAGAATTCGATCGCATAGACTTTCATTAAATTTAATGTACAACAAGCAACAGCAAAGAATCGTGTATCCAAATGAATGTTAAACCACCACATGGCACCATACATAAAGAAAAATGTCGAATGCATATAATTATAAAAGAACACCCATTTTATACAATCATAAAATGAAGAATGAACATATTGTTGAATTTCTCGTCTAGAAAAGTAAATACTTCGTATTCGATTTGATTTTGCCGAACTGAAATGAATTTACTTTCGAATATGATTGATTTTTTTGATGAATGCTGATTCCCAACAGTACATTTTGACAATACGCATTGATTGAATGATTTCAGACATGACTTTAATTCGTTCATCTGTTATTTGAACTATTTTTGTTCTAGAAGAAGATGAAATATTTTTCGATTTATTCAGTTAAATTTAGATGAATACCGTATTCGAACAAATAAATGACTGAATATCGGTTGAATAAGATAGAGAAACGCAGAGTATGCAATTGCAATGAGTACGATATATCGAACAAAATACCAGAATACATATGAAATAAGAGCAAGTAACAATGGCGAAATCTGTTTAAAAGAAATTAGAATAAGACTAGTAATTAAGATTGATGTTTCGATTTTGTTACCCATAGATAATGGAAAAAATAAAACAATAATTCAATTTTCATTGCATCATTTGACGCGAGATTGGTTATTTCACCTGAACTAATTCGATTCAATGAATTAGTTGATAATCGAAGAACCTATCAGACACTTGTGTATCTTCGAACTTTCATTATGTTTTACAAAATTTACCTTTCGATAAATTAAACCAATATACGCCACCCGTAGTTTTATTGCATATTGGTCTGTGATATGAATTGCCTAGAGAGAAACATAAATTCCATGGCATTAAATGTTTAAAAAAAGCAAACTGTATGAATAATTAAAATTGATAGTAATGTAATTAAGATGATTCCTATCGCAAAGGACCATGCATGCCATGATAGCATTGAAGAACATGGTTCGAAATATTTCATGAGGAATGTAAGTAGCAATCCTTGACTTATCATTGCTAGTCCATTTAGGAATATTAAAATACCGATTAGAAATGGTGTCCATCCGAGTGTTCGTAAAGTCGCACGAACAAGGCTTGGATTATTTGGATGATGTTTGAGTTCACTGAACCAATTATTTTCGAGTGTGTCAGTTATTTGTGTTGGTTGCATCCAAATTGGAAGATCATAGAGATCCTGTTGATTTAATGCACCTTTTTGACGACTTTGTTTAAGAAGATCATGGATCCAGCTATTGAAAATAAGTTTCTATTGTAATTGTTATTAATCAACGTTGCTATACATACCAATGAAAAAATCTAGACAAGAAACTAGCCTTTTCTATAGGATTTGATTTAGTTGAAGATGACGGCATCTGCAAAAAATAAACGCAGACAATGTAAGTAATAGATTCTGTCTATGATTCCAGGATATTTATTAGTAGATCAAGGTAATTTCATCATCGCATGACGTTTTATTATCATTCTTTCGTAAGAATACTACTGATAAAGCAGGTATTAAATCAATCGATGCTTTTTTTTATTGACATTTAATTTAGTTTCATAGAAAGTATTTAAAGAAAGTGAGATGGGACACAAAAAATGGGACGAAAATAGCGCAAACATTTGCGTTCTATCATTGAAGAAAAGAAAAAAAATGCATCGGTTAATATGATTGGCAGTTCACAACGAGGCTGTTATCTCGATCAAACAATACTCTTGCATCAGAATGAAATTTTCAAAAAATTTTTTTTTTGGTCGATATTTATAAATAAATATACTGGTTATTACAATATTTTTTCCAAAAAAAAAACGATTAGCAGAACAAAAGTCATCATTGTCAGTTTCAATGTCAGTTGGTTTTAATATTCTTCAGTATTTTCTTCTTGTGCCTGAAAAAAAACAAACAAGTCGTCAATGCATAATCTCTTGCACAAAACTTACATCGACTGTATCGGCAGCAACTTCTTCATAATCTTTTTCAAGTGCGGCTAAATCTTCTCGTGCTTCAATAAATTCACCCTCTTCCATACCTTCACC
>Ga0209952_1000650_pt1 | contig 40509 bp, 32 predicted proteins | sample ThiBiot_750_biof_2_FD_183951 | JGI IMG/M metagenome (GOLD analysis project Ga0209952, IMG submission 183951) | Wastewater bioreactor microbial communities from Cape Town, South Africa - Thiocy_cont_750_biof (SPAdes) | ecosystem: Engineered > Bioreactor > Thiocyanate-remediating >...
CCGGCACGGTCTCCACGTGCACGTCGTCGACGAACGAGATGTGCCGCACGATCGCGGCGCGCTCGGCGGTGGGGATGACGGGCTCGACGCCCTTGACCTGGCGCAGCATCTCGTCGCTCACGACGCCTGCGATCAAGATGTCGCAGTTCGCCTTGGCGTGCTTGAGCAGGTTCAGGTGCCCGACGTGGAACAGGTCGAAGGCGCCCGCGGCATAACCGATACGCGTCATGGATCCCCCAGAAATCCGTGCGAGCACTCCCCAGCGCTCGTTCCCCAGTGTGCGGGCCGACCGGCATCCCACTGCCGACAAAGACCCGCCCCCACTCTACCCCCGCAAGGGGCCTCCGGCGCAATAAGCTGTCGATGAGAAGGGCCGTCGGCTAATGAGATTGTTCTCAGATAGCCGGATCCGGAGGCATCCCCCGGATATCTTGACAGCACCCGATGTTCACTGCGCTGAGCGCCCCGACCCCCGTGTCGATGTGCTATATACGCGCCCTCCTGGAATGCTGAGAAACGTGCCCACGCGAACACAACTACGCCGAAGCGCCACCCGACGCCGCCGAACCCGACTCGGCATCGCCTTCGCCGCCGTCCTCGCCGTGCTCGTCACGACCGGCGTCGCCTCGTCCGCGATCGCCGGCGAGACGCAGGTCTCGGTGCGTCCTGGCACCACCTCCTTCGTCGCCCTCGGTGGTAACGGGACCGACGGAACGGCCACCCTCACCTACTCCCTCAACTCCCTGCCGACCCGGGGCTCGGGCGTCTACACGGGCGTGCAGCTCCGCTCGAGTTCCGCCGGCGCGTACGTGGTCCAGTCCCGCATCTATCCGACGGGCATGCTCCAGATCACGATCAAGCGCGTCACGCAGACCGGCAAGACCAGCGCGATCGTCCCGCTGACCCCGACGGCAAGCGTTCGCACGAAGGTCAAGGCCAAGGAGAAGATCGCGCTGACGCTGAAGGTGTCGGGCGACCAGTCGGTCGCCCTCAGCGGCTCGGTGACGTTCGGCGGCGCGACCACCACGGTCCGCACCGTCGATGCGACGGCCAAGCGCCTGCGCGGCGCGGGCACGGCTGTGTCGAGCTTCTACACCGCGCGTACCTCGCCGTCGATCACGGGCACCATCGTCAGCCGCAATGTGTCGCTGACCACGCCGCCGACGTCGAAGCCCAGCTCGAGCCCGTCCGCCACGCCCAAGCCGTCGACCCCGCCGGTGACCGCCCCCAAGCCGACGCCGACGCCCACGCCGACCGCGACGCCGAAGCCCACGCCGAAGCCCACGCCGACGCCGTCGCCGAGCCCCTCGACGCGGCCCACGACCCCGCCGGTCGTTCCGCCGGCATCGGGGTCCGACAACGGCAGCGGATTCCCCAACGCGTCGACGACCGGGGTCCCGGCGGGAGTGAAGCTCACGCGCTACGACGGCGACATCGTGATCACCAAGCCCAACACGGTGATCGACGGCCTCGAGGTGCACGGCACCATCACCGTCAACGCGCCCGGTGCCGTCATCAAGAACTCCAAGATCGTGGGCGGATCGACGCCCGCGAGCACGGGACTCGTCAACAACATCGTCTCCGGCGCTCCGTTCACGATCCAGGACTCGGAACTCGTGGCGGCGACGCCGTCCACGCTCTGGAACGGCGTGTTCGGGAGCAACTTCACCGCCCTGCGCGTCAACGTGCACGGCGTGGTGGATCCCATGCGGGTACTGGGCGGCAACGTCGTGATCCGCGACTCGTGGCTGCACGACACGACGTACTCCAAGACGGACCCGCTCCGGGACGGGACGCCGACCCACGACGACACGATCCAGATCCAGGCGGGCAGCGGCATCCTCATCGAGGGCAACCGTCTGGAGGACGCGCACAACGCCGGGGTGATGATCTCGCAGGACGCCTCGCGCGCCACGCTGTCGAACATCGTCATCCGCGACAACTATCTGCAGGGCGGGGCGTGCACCATCAACGTCGCCCCCACCCCGAAGACCATCCGGCCGCAGGTGACGTCGAACGTCTTCGGTCCGCAGCGGATCTATGCGACGTGCGCGATCACCGCGCCGAACGCAAACGCACCGGCGCTCTCGGGCAATGTCTGGGGTGCGACGGGGCTGGCGCTCACGTCGTTCATCGTCGTCCCGTAGCGGGCCACGACCCGTGCGGTGCCGGGGGCTTCGGCCCTCGGCACCGTGTCACGTCCCGGGGGTGTGGCGCCGGCTGTACTCGTCGTGCGCGTATCCGACAGCGCCGGTGACCATCCCGCCGCCGCGGTAGAGGGTGCGCAGGCCGCGCGCGCGATGCGACAGCGAGCCGGTCACCGCGCCCCACACCCAGCGCAGTCCCCCCGCGACCACGCGCACGCCTCCGCGCGCCACGGTCCGGATCCGAGCCACGAGACGGCGGCCGGAAGAGCCCGCCGTGGCGATGTCGACGCGCGCCGCGGTGTTGCCGAACCGGAAGGTGCGCATGAGCACCCATTCGCGCGTGAAGCGCGCCGGGTCCTCCTGCTCGATGACGACGGCGTCCTGCGCCCAGCGGAGCTTGCCGCCGCGTTGCGTGAACTGGCGCGTGAACATGCTGTCGCTGCCGCCGGTCAGCCCGAAGCGCTCGTCGAAGGAGAGCCCGAGCTCCCGTACGCGGGCGAGGTCCAGGAGCAGGTTGTTGGTCGCCGCCTCCCGCATGAGCTGGCCGTCACGCCGGACCGGGCGGATGAACGCGCCGCTCGCCCGCACCCACGGCTCCGCGTCCGGGGGGAAGCTCGTCACGACCCGCCCCGCGACCGCGTCGCAGGAGGTGGTGGTGTACATCCGGGCGATCGCCTCGAGCCACCCGGGCTCGGGCACCTCGTCATCGTCGATGAACAGGACGGCGTCGGCATCCGCGGATTCGGCGATCGAGCGGTTGCGGACGGCCGCGATGCCGGGCGTCGGCTCGACGGCGTAGCGCACGTCGAACGACGCGGCGATGGAACGCCCGCCCTCGTTCGGATCGTTGTCCACGACGAGGACCGTCGCGCGGGCTCCGGGCACTACGTCTGACAGGTCGCGCGCCTGGGGCAGGACGGCCTCCAGCGCGGCGGCGAGCGGGACGGGACGTTTGAACGTGGGGATCGCGATGACGATGTCAACCATGGGCGGGCTCCTCGGCGGTCGATGTGGCGGGCGCACCCCGGCGGATGTCGCGCGCGCGGCGGTAGGCGGCGGCGTAGCGGGCGGCGGCGTCGGCCCAGCCGCGTGCGGACAGGTCGGGGCCGCTCCCGGCACCCGGAGTGGCCTCGACTCCGGCGATGAGGTCGTCGGCGGAGAGGTCACCGGCGAACATGCGCACCCATCCCTCGCCCACCTCCCGCGCGAGGGCGCGGTTCGTCTCGTTGTCGGGAACCAGCACGGGCCGGTCGAGGGAGAGCGCCGCGAGCGCCGCTCCCGAGTTGTGCATCTGCCGATAGGGCAGCACGACGAGGGAGCTCTCGGTCACGATCTGCGCGAACTCGGCTTCGTCGACGTACCGGAGCGTCGTCTCGAGCCCCGGGAGCGCGGCTTCCGCGGCACGGATGTCGGCGGCGATGTCGTCATCGGCGGGGCGTCCTGCGACGCGGAGCGTCAGATCGGGACGGCGCTCCACGGCGGCGGCATACGCGGACATCAGCGTGTCGAGCCCCTTGTAGGGCTTGATGAGCCCCACATATCCGAGGCGTCCCGGCACGGCGGCACTCCGGGGCATCGGTGCGAACCAGTCGCGATAGTGGCCGTGCGGGATCAGGACCGAGGGGACTCGAGGGTCCTCGGGGGTGGTGGCGCTGATCCGGATGAGCAGGTCCGCGCGCCGCTCGAGCGCGCGCGAGAGCCGCCCGTCGAGTCCCGGCTCGGGAGCGCGGCCCAGGTTGTGGACGGTGCGCACCACCGCGATGCGGCCGAGCCGCAGCCGGAGGAGGAGGACGACGAATGCCGCGCGCTTGGCCGCACGGCGTGACCGCGAACGACCGGCGAGCAGCGTGTCGGCCCAGTGCACGTGGAAGACGTCGAAAGATCCGGTCAGCGCCGTCCGCCAGGAGAACGGGAGGTGCTCGACCTCCGGCGACACGACGAGCGCATCGCGCAGCATCACGATGTACGGATTGGTCGTCGGACGCGGCTCCCCGAAGCTCTGCATGACGCGCAGGATCGACACGATTTCCCCCTTCGTGCGGATCGCACCGGTGGCCGCGGAAGCGGCACGTCGGCGGCGATGTCGTCCCAGACTACCCAGCCGGCGGACCGGCGCGTGTCGATGGGCCTCCTCGGTGCACGGCATACTTGCTAGTGCAATCGGTCGCAGGACGCTCGGGGGAGGCGTACATGGAGACGATGGGGGAGACCTTCGCACGCTTGCGAGGGGCGCAGAAGGGCCGCGCCAAGGGTGCGCCCGCATACTCGGTCTACGTCAACCGACCCGTGGGCCGGCTGCTCGCCGTCGTCGCGTATCGCCTCGGGCTGACGCCGAACCAGGTCAGCCTCGTGAGCGCGCTGTTCACGTTCTCCGGTATCGCCGTCATCGCAGCCGTCCCGCCGGCACCGTGGTCGGGCGTCCTCGTCTGGCTCCTGCTGGCCCTCGGGTACGCGTGGGACTCCGCGGACGGACAGGTCGCACGACTGAGGGGCGGCGGATCGCTCGCCGGCGAATGGCTCGATCACTTCGTCGATGCGCTCAAGATCTCCTCGCTGCACATCGCTGTGTTCGTAGGGCTCACCCACGTCGAGGGGCTCGCCACCGCCTGGCTGGCCGTTCCCCTGGTCTTCGCGGTCGTGGCCAACACCACCTTCTTCGGGATGATCCTCAACGACCTCCTCAAGGGCAAGCGCGGGGTCGCGTCGGCGCACAGCGAGGGCGGTGGGGGCAATCTCCGGTCCATCCTGCTGCTGCCGACGGACTTCGGCATCCTGGTCCTCTCCTTCGTGGTGTGGGGGTGGCCCTCGGTGTTCGTCGTGGTGTACGGACTGCTCCTGGTCGCGTGCGCGGCGTTCCTGCTGCTCGCGGCCGTGAAATGGTTCCGGGACATGAGACGGATCGACGCCGGGTCGGCGACGTGACCGGCGCGGTCGCCGCCGTCCTCGTGGTCAACTACGGCTCGCACGAGCTGGTGGCCGAGAACCTCGCGCGGACCGCGCTCCCCGACGGCGCCCTCGTGGTCGTCGTGGACAACCTCACGACCTCGGCCGAGCGCGAGGCGATGCGGTCGCTGGCCGCGGATCGTCGCTGGCACCTCGTGGAGCCGGAGTCGAACCTGGGGTTCGGTGCGGGGATGAACGCGGCCGCCGCCGCGGCGTCGCGCCAGGGGGCCGAGGTGTTCGTCCTGCTCAACCCGGACGCGCACGTGGAGGGCGACGGCATCGCGCACCTGGCCGCAGCTGTGGAGGAGGATCACGACCTGATGGTCGCCCCGCTCGTCCTGCGTCCGGACGGCGGGCACTTCTCCTCCGAGATGGAGCTCGACCTGGACCGCGGGTCCGTCCGCCGGGTGCGGGACGGCGCGCGATACGCGCGGTCGGCCACGTGGCTGAGCGGTGCGTGCCTGGCCGTCCACTGCAGCCTGTGGGAGCGGGTCGGCGGATTCGACGACGACTACTTCCTCTACTGGGAGGACATCGACCTCTCGGTGCGCGTGGCCGCCGCGGGCGGGCGGCTCCGGGTCGACCCGGAGGTCGTGGCCGTCCACAGCGCCGGCGGGACGCAGTCGCCGAGCGACGGCGACCGGGCCAAGTCGTCGGTGTACTACTACTACAACGTCCGCAATCGTCTGGTCTTCGCCGCCCAGCACCTGGACGCGGCGACGCAGCGGCGCTGGCGTCGGCGGAGCCTTCCCGCCGCGTGGAGCATCCTCCTGCGCGGGGGGCGCCGCCAGTTCCTGCATCCGTCCCGCACGTTCCTGCCCGCCGCCCGCGGCACGCTGTCCGGGCTGGCGTACATGCGCGCGGCCCGGCGCGCGAGGAGCCGTCCGTGATCGCGCGGGGGCGTCAGGTGATCGCGTTCATCGGCGCGTACCACGGGCTGGGCAATCGGCTGCGGGTGGCACTCGGTTCGCAGTCGCTGGCCGAGTGGGCCGACCGCGGGTTCGCCTACACCTGGCCGACCGGTCGGCGCTTCGGCGCGCGCTTCGACGAGCTGTGGCAGGTCGGGCAGCCCGCCCTCCCGGTAGCCGTCTCGCGTCTGCTGTCGCTGCGGCATCCCTATCGCTCCGCCGACCTGGACTGGCTCGAGGATGCCGCGGACGACCGCGTCTGGCAGATCCGCACACCGCACGCACTGCATCTGCCGCCCGACGCCGTGCCGTGGGGGGAGCGCCTGCGCCGTCTCGCCCCGGTCGACGGCATCGCCGAGCGCATCCTCGCCTTCCACACCCGCCACCTCGCCGGCGAGCCGTACGTGGGTGTGATGGTGCGCGCCCACGCCGTCTCGAACGCCCAGACCCTGGAGCATTCGCCGCTCGAGTGGTACATCGAGAGGATGCGGCGCCTGCAGGACGAGCGCCCCGGTGTCCGCTTCTTCGTCTCCGCCGACACCCCCGCGGCCCAGGCCGCAGTGCTGTCCGCGATCTCGACGGCGGTGGCGCTCGACGACAAGGGTGGATACAACACCGCGGCCGCGCTGCGATCGTCCGTCGTCGACCTCTACCTGCTCGCATCCGCCGGGCACTTGATCGGGCCCTATTACTCGAGCTTCCCCGAGGTCGCGCAGCAGCTCGCGGGGCCGTGGCTGCGGCTGGAGACATCCGGCTCGTCGCCCGATCAGCTCCTCCGCGAGGGGGATGCGCTGACCGCGCCCACGGACGCGCTGCGCCCGGGCGACCGATCGGCTCCTACCGCCTGAGCCCGTCCTGCGCAAATCCTGAGGGAAGGAATCGCGCACCGGGTGCTACTATCACACAACGGATGTCTCGCGTCCCGCCGTGGGGAGTGGGTCACGAACGCGTTACATCCATTGGGGATCGTCGCTGCCACGTGCAGTGACGCACATCATCTGGGGAGATGGCCGTGAGGCAACGCACGGCGGCAATCGGCATTCGGGGCCGAACCGCGATAACGCTGGCAGGCGGGGTGATCTGTGCCCTCGCGCTCGCGGGGTGCTCGGTCGCGCCCGGTACGCAGAACACCGATCCGCAGCCGGCGAAGACCGTCGCGGCCCCCGGTGGCGGCACCATCCATGAGACCGTCGCTCCCGTCGATCCGTCGACGGAGCCGACCGTGTCGACCGCGCTGGACAAGACCGCCAAGCTCAAGGGCGGCGTCGACATCAGCATCGCCAAGGTCTCGACGCTCAACGTGAAGTCGGAGACGCCCGGCGAGATCGCCGGTCCGGCCGTCGCCGTCACCCTCGACGTCGCGAACGCGAGCGGCAAGCCGATCGACCTGAGCACCGCCATGGTCACGCTGACCGGCGCGAAGGGCTCGTACGGCCAGCCGACCACGTCCGACCCGTACAAGCCGTTCGCCGGCTCGATCTCGTCCGGCGCATCCGCGACCGGCACCTTCGTCTTCCGGCTGCCCGCGCAAGAGCGGCAGTCGCTGTCCATCACCGTCCAGTACGTGGCCGGGGCGCCTGTCGCGCTCTTCGCCGGGAACGTCAAGTAGGAGCCCATCGTGAACACAGGACCCTTCCGCCGCACAGTCGCGGCGATCGCCACGGCTGCGGTGTTCGCCGCCGGCCTCGTCGTCGCCGTGGGTGCCGCACCGGCCGCCTCCGCAGCCAGCGGTCCCGCACCGATCGAGCAGCGCAACGCGCAGACCGTCACGGCCGACCCGCTGCCCACCGTCCAGATCGACTCGGGCATCGTGTGGGCGCAGGTCGTCAACGGCGACACCGTCTACGCGGGCGGCAGCTTCTCCAACGCGCGCCCCGCCGGTGCCGCCGCGGGCACGAACCTCATGCCGCGCAGCAACATCCTCGCCTACAACATCAACACGGGCGTCGCCACCTCGTTCGCCCCGGTCATCAACGGCACGGTGAAGGCGCTGGCGGTCTCGCCCGACGGCACCCGGCTGTACGTCGGCGGCTCGTTCAACCAGGTCGACGGGCAGACGCGGTGGAACTTCGCCGCGTTCGACACCGCGACCGGAACGCTGATCTCGAGCTTCAAGCCGGCCATCGGCGGCTCGTACGTCAACGCGATCGTCGCGACGAACTCCACGGTCTACGTGGGCGGCCTCATCGGCGCAGCGGCGGGTGTCGCACGGAAGAACCTCGCCGCGGTGACCAGCTCGGGCGCCCTCCTGGCCTGGGCGCCCACGACGGACCTGCAGGTCGACTCGATGGTCATGAACCACAGCGGCGACAAGGTCATCATCGCCGGTCGCTTCGAGAACGTGAACGGCACCACGTCACGCGGCCTCGGCGCGCTCGACCCCACGACCGGAGCTCTCCTCCCGTTCGCGGTCACCAACACGGTGAAGAACGGCCTCGCCACCGGCAGCCTCGCCGGCAAGGCCGGTATCTGGAGCATCACGACCGACGCGAACGACGTCGTCTACGGCACCGCCTGGGTGTTCTCCAACGTCACCGTCGGCAACCTCGAGGGCATGTTCGCGGCCGACGGCGAGACAGGCAACATCGTCTGGATCGCCGACTGCCACGGTGACCACTACGGCATCTACTCGGACGGCACGAACGTCTACAGCACGGGCCACGAGCACGACTGCTCTACCGCGGGCGGCTACCCGCAGGCGAACCCGGCGCCGGGCAACATGCGCAACGCGACCGCGTACACCGCGGCGGCCAAGGGCACGCTCCTGCGCTCCCCCTCGACCGGCAGCATCTACTCCGACTGGAGCGGCTACCCCGCCCCGGCCGCGATCAACTGGTACCCCGACTGGACCACCGGCACGGCGAGCGGCTCCGGCCAGGCCGGCTGGACGGCGACGGGCAACGGCAAGTACCTCCTGATCGGCGGCGAGTTCCCCTACGTCAACGGGCAGCGCAGCCAGGGCATCGCCCGGTTCACGCAGAACCCTCCCGGCGGCGCGAAGCAGGGCCCGATGCTGTCCGGCACCGACTGGACGCCGACCGGCAACTCGGTGAGCGCAGGCACCGCCCGCGTGCAGTTCCCGGCCAACTGGGACCGCGATGACCTCGTGCTCAACTACGAGCTGTGGGAGCAGGGCGGCAGCGCCCCGCTGGCGACGTCGACGGCCAAGTCGTCCTTCTGGAACATGCCGACGCAGACACTGTCGGCCAACGGCTTCGCCGCCGGCTCGACCCACACGTTCTACGTGGTGGCGAAGGACGGCGACGGCAACTCCGCCAAGAGCGCTCCGGTCACGATCACCATCAGCACCGCGGCCCCGTCTGCGTATGCGAGCGCGGTCCTGTCGGACGGCGCCTCCCTGTACTGGCGTCTCGGCGGCACGAACGCCGCCGGCGGCACCGACTGGGCAGGTACCAACAACGCCATCTGGCAGAGCGGCGTAGGCACGTCGACCGACACCGCGCTCTCGGGTGAGACCAACGGCTCGACGACGTTCAACGGCACCTCGAGCGGCTACGGCACGTCGACGAGCACGGTCTCGCCGGGCTACAACTTCGCGGTGGAGACGTGGTTCAAGACCAGCACCACGCAGGGTGGCAAGCTCATCGGGTTCGGCAGCAGCGCGACCGGGAACTCCGGCAGCTACGACCGCCACCTCTACATGAGCAACAACGGCAAGCTCACCTTCGGGGTCTACCCGGGTGGCGTCAAGACGGTCCAGAGCTCCGCCTCGTACAACGACAACAAGTGGCACTACGCGGTGGGTCAGCTGAGCCCCGCGGGTCTCCAGCTCTATGTCGACGGCCAGCTCGTCGGGTCCGACCCGAACACCACGTCCGCGCAGGACTACACGGGCTACTGGCGCATCGGCGGCGACAACCTCGGCGGGTGGCCGAACGGTCCGAGTTCGTCGTACTTCAACGGCAAGATGGACGAGTTCGCCGCCTACCCGTCGGCACTCACCGCGCAGCAGATCGCCACGCACTACGCGATCGGCGTCGGGACGGGCACGCCCACGGCGGCGTTCACCCCGAGCGGCAGCAACCTGAACTGGTCCTTCGACGCCTCGGCGTCGACGGCGCCCTCGGGTCGGACGATCTCGTCCTACGCGTGGGACTTCGGTGACGGCCAGACGGGCACCGGCGCAACTCCGTCGCACACCTACGCGGCGGGCGGCTCCTACACGGTCTCGCTCACCGTGACCGACAGCGCGGGCCTCACCGCGACGACGACCAACACGATCGTCGCGACCGCTCCGCACCTGCCGCCCACCGCAGTGATCGGATCGAACACGCAGGGTCTCACGGCGTCGTTCGACGGCACGAGCTCGTCGGCCACGGCGGGGTCCACGATCTCGTCCTACGCGTGGGACTTCGGCGACGGCCAGACCGGCACGGGCGCCGCTCCCTCGCACACGTACGGCGCGGCGGGAACCTACACCGTGAAGCTCACCGTGACTGACAGCCTCGGGTCGTCGAGCGCGCCGGCGACCGCGCAGGTCACCGTGACCCACGCGAACCCGCAGGCCGCGTTCACGCCGAACACCGCAGGCCTCACGGCCACGGTCGATGCATCCGCGTCGACGGCCGCGGACGGCGCGACCCTGTCGTACTCGTGGAACTGGGGCGACGGCTCGGCCGCCAGCACCGGTGTCACGGCCGGCCACGTCTACGCGGCGGGCGGCACCTACACGGTGACCCTCACGGCGACCGACAGCCTGGGCGGCACGGCCACCACGTCGCAGGACGTGACCGTCGCGGCGCAGACGTTCGCGGCGCGTGACGACTTCGAGCGTTCCGTCGCCTCCGGGTGGGGCACCGCTCCGGTCGGCGGCGCGTGGACGACGACCGCGGGTACGTCGGTCTCGGGCGGCAAGGGCCTGTTCAGCCTGAGCCCGGGTCAGACCAGGATCTCCACCCTGGCCGCGACGTCGGTCCAGGACGTGGACGCAACCGTCGACTACTCGTCCAACACGCTCGCCAACGGCGGCGGACAGCACTTCAACCTCGTCGTGCACGGGTCCAGCGCGGGGGAGTACCGCACGAAGGTCCGCATCCTGTCCACCGGCGTGGTCGCGGTCAGCATCGCGAAGGTGGTCGGCACGACCGAGACACTCATCAGCAACAAGAACCTGCCGGGCTTCACGTACACGCCGGGCACCGTCCTGCACGTGCACATGACCACCGCCACGGTCAGCGGTACGACGACGCTCAAGGCGAACGTCTGGCCGGACGGTACGACCGAGCCGTCCGGATGGTTCCTCACCTCGACCGACTCGACGGCCGAGCTGCAGGGCGCCGGCCAGGTGGCCGTCCGCACCTACCTCGCGGGAAGCGTCACGAACGGGCCGGTCACGGTCTCGGTGGACGATCTCGCGGTCGTGGACACGAACGCCGCGCCCCCGGCCCCGCACACGGCGCCGGTCGCGGTGATCGGATCGCAGGCGCAGGGTCTGACCGTCGCGTTCGACGGCACAGGTTCTCAGGTGTCCGGAGGCGCATCGATCACGTCCTATGCGTGGTCTTTCGGCGACGGCCAGACCTCGACCGCAGCCAAGCCCTCGCACGCCTACGCTCAGGCGGGGACGTACACGGCGACGCTGACGGTGACCGATGACTTCGGTTCGACCAGCGCTGTCGCGAGCAAGACGATCACCGTCTCGCACGCCGCCCCGACGGCGGCGTTCACCACCTCGGCGAGCGGGGTGAACGTCTCGGTGGACGCGTCCGGCTCGACCACGTCGGACGGCGCGACCGCGTCGTACGCCTGGAACTGGGGCGACGGCTCGGCCGCCGGCTCGGGAGCGACGACGTCGCACACCTACGCGGCATCGGGCACCTACACCGTGACGCTCACGGTGACGGACAGCCTCGGGGCCACGGCGACGGTGTCGCACGACGTGACCGTCTCGACCGACGTGTTCATCGCGCAGGACGACTTCGGTCGCACCGTCGCCTCGGGCTGGGGCAACGCGGTCACGGGCGGCGCCTGGGGCACGACGGCCGGGTTCTCGGTCGCCAACGGCGTCGGCAACATCTCGCTGGCCGCGGGACAGACGCGCACCAACGCGCTGACGTCGGTCTCGGCTCAGGACGTGGATGCTCGACTCACGTTCAGCGCCGACAAGGTGGCTGACGGCGGCGGGCTCCAGTTCAACTACTTCGTGCACAAGACGGCGGCGGGCGACTACCGGCTGAAGCTGCGCTTCGCCTCGACGGGTGCGGTGACCGTGTCGATCGCCAAGATGGTGGGTACCACCGAGACGCAGCTCTCCGCCCGCGCCATCGGCAGCTACACCTTCACGCCGGGCGCCAAGCTGCAGATGCGTCTGCAGACGGTCACCGTGAACGGCACGACGACGCTCCAGGCCAAGGTCTGGGACGCCAGCACGACGGAGCCGACCGCGTGGTTCGTCACGGCGACGGACACGCAGGCAGAGCTGCAGACCGCCGGACAGGTGGGCCTGATCGCCTACCTGTCGGGTTCGACCACCGTGGCTCCGATCACGGTGAGCGTGGACGACCTGCAGGTCCGCTGACCGACACCGACGCATCGAACGGCTGAGGCCGCCGGACTCCACGTCCGGCGGCCTCAGCCGTTTCTCGCTCCCCGAGGTCCCGGCCCGGACCCGCCGCGGCACGCGCCCCGGCCCGGATCCGCGACTCCGCGTCCCGGCTCTCCCCGCGACGCCCCGCGAGAAATGCCGTCGCGCGCGAGACGGTCCGGTGTTTCGCGCGCGGTGGTGTTTCTCGGCGAAGGATGCCGCGCCCCGCGCCCCGCGCCACGGCTCGGCCCGCCCCTCACGTCGGACCCGAACCCGCGGCGCCCGCCGAGCCGGACGAACCAGGTCCGCCGTCGCGCCGATCAGGCGGTGCGGGGCTGACGCTTCAGCATGAGCCGCACGAACGTCCAGAGGTTCTGGAGGTCACGGCGATACACCGGGAGGATCAGGAACGCGACCGCGGTCAGCAGCCCGGCCGGCAGTCCGACGAGGAGCATGGGCCACGATCCCCACGACGACACGGTCGACGCGACGGCCCACGCGACGACGCCCACGCTGGCCGTGAGGGCGAGGATGCGCCCGGCGCCGGCATACAGGCGTGCGGTCGGCATCGGTGTCACCCGGGACAGCCAGAAGAGCGACAGCGGCCACGAGATCGCGGGGGCGACGGTGAAGCCGATCGCGACGCCGATGAGGCCGAAGAAGGATCCCGTGACGATGCACGCGGCCTTGATGAGCGTCGTCACGATCGTGTACAGGAAGAGCTGCCGTCCGAGGCCCCGCGAGAGGTAGACCCAGTACCCGACGAACGCGATCGTGCTGAGGAGGCCCGCGACGGCGAACAGGCCGAGGATCGGGGCCGCCTCGAGCCAGCGCGGTCCGAGCATGATCCGCACGATCGGATCCGAGAGCCCGGTGACGAGCACGAGCGGGATGCCGAGGCCATAGCCCAGCATGAGCTGCGCGGCGGTGACGTAGTTGTCGAACCGTGCCGGCTCCTGCTGCACACGCGACAGCACCGGCAGCGCGACGTTCTTCATCGGGCTGCGCACCTGCGTGAGCGGGGTCATCAGCAGCTGGTAGGCGCGGTTGTAGAGACCGAGTGGCGTGGTGCCGAACTTGAGGCCGACCAGCACCGTGTCGATCTGCGAGCCGGCGTAGACGAGCAGGTTGGTCGCGACGATGTTCCACCCGAAGCCGAGAAGTGCCCGCACCGAGTGGGCGCGCGAGTACCACCGCGGGAGCCAGCGCCCCGCGAGGACCGACCCGACGACCACGACGACGCCGCTGGTGAGCTGCTGGATGACGAGGGCCCAGTACTCCGCCCCGAGAAGCGCCGCGACGACGGCTGCGGTCAACGCGATGGCCGCGGCGGACACGTCGATGGCCGCCATCGCGCGAAAGCGGAGGTCGCGCGCGAGGTTGGCGCGGTGCTGCGTCGCGAGGCCGTTGAGCAGGAAGAGCAGGCAGAGCCAATGCACCATGCCGACGATCTCGGGTTGTCGGGTGACCGCCTCGATAGGCACGGCCAGGAAGTACATGACGGCCGTGAGCAGCAGACCGATCCCGGCGTTGATCCAGAACAGGTTGTCGCGCTGCCCCGTGCTCAGGGTGGGGGCCTGGATCGACGCCGAGGTGAGGCCGAAGTCGCGGAAGATCTCGCCGATCCCGACGACCACGAGGACGATCGCGATCAGACCGTAGTCGTGCGGGGTGAGCAGGCGAGCGAGCACGATCACCGAGAGGAACTGGAGGATGATCTTCGCGCCCTGCGCACCGAGCGTGAAGAACGCTCCCCGGGCGGCCGAATGGGCCAGATTCGAGCTCATCGCGCCCCGCCTTCTCTTGCCGGCTTCACACGGCGATAGGTGCCGCGGAGCACGCGGACGAACGTGCGGGGATCGGATGCCGCGAGCCGCAGCAGCGGGAAGCCCCGGTACATCGGCGGACGGCGTCCGGCCAGGCGCGATCCCAGCATCCGCGCGAGGAGATGACGTCGCCGGTTGGTCTGCAGCGGCTGGGCCGTCGCGAGCCGCGCCATGTCCAGCGGCCGCAGACCGATGACACCTGCCTCCGCCGCGGCGAGCACGACGTCGCGGCCACGGGCCGTTCGGGCGATGAACGCGCTCACGCCGTCGCCCTCCGCGAACACCGGGTACCCGCGCTCATCGGTCGCCCACGAGTCCGCGGAGACGATGTCTGCGGACCCGCCGACCCCGTCGGGGCACACCTTGCAGCGCCACTGCGTCGTCGGTCCGAGGACCGAGCCCCACGACTCCTCGTAGTCGGCGTCGACCGTCCGCTCACCGCTGCGGGCGGTGAACCGGCCGGGCCACCCTCGTCCTCGGTACCACAGCGACGATACCGGCGCCTCCGCCGGGACGCCGAGGCCCGCGAGCAGCGTGTCCGTCGCGTGCTGGCTCGGTGTGCCCGCGCAGAAGAACGAGAGCAGCAGCGGCGCGTCCTCCGGAGTGAGCTGCGGGCTCGCCGCACGCAGAGCCGAGATCTCGCATGGCTTCGCGACCACCGCTGATCCGGGCTCGAGCACGCGCGGGTTCGAGAGAGTGGCGACCGGCGCATAGCGCGACCCGGCTGCGGCCAGCGCCTCGGCGCGCGTCGTGATCGTGACGGGCACGGTCCGGCGCGGATTCTCGGCGGATGCCGCGGCTCCCGTGATGCGCGCCGCGCGACCGCTCTCGAGGAGCCATGCATGCACGGCGGTCAGCGCACCGCCGCTGCTGCCCGCGTGGCGCAGCTCGGGGTCGGTCGCCCATGCCTCCCATGCGTCCACGTAGTCGCCCAGCAGCCGGTCACGCGTGGCGTCCGGGGCCGTATGGTCGTCGACGCGGATGCCCGGGCACGCGGACCTCATGATCCGCTCGCCGCTGTCGATCTCCTGCGGCGCGGAAGTCGCGACCGGCCTCGCATAGCCCTCGGCGTCAAGCTCCATGGCGAGCCCGCGGTCCAGGAGCGTGCAGAGGCCGCACCCGGCGCACGCGTCCCGGGCGAGCACATCGCCCACGAGCGCGCGGACGGCCGTCATCGGATCGCCTCCAGACGCGGCGGGATCGTGGCGAGCAGTCGCTGGCCGGCGGCCTGCGTCTGGGTGGCGCGGTCGGCCAGATCGGGTTCGGCGGCTGCCGCGAGCACCGCGGCCGATACCTCCGCCTCCTCCGCCAGCGACACCACATGCGGCCAGTCCAGAGCGCTGAGCAGCGGCCGGAACTTGCGCGAGTAGGCCATCGCGATCGCCGGCGTCCCGGTCGACAGCGCGTTCAGGCACGCATGCATGCGGGCGCCGATGACGAGATTGGCGCCGGCGATCGCGGTGCGCGCGTCGTCGAGGTCGGCCGGCACGTGCAGACCGATCCGCCCGTCATACTCGGCCTGCAGCTCGTGCGAGACCGGCACATCGTTGTCGGGGTCGCGCGAGTCGAGCACGTGCGGCAGGAGGGTGACCTCGCGGCCCTCTGCGAGGAGACCGTCGACGATGGCGCGCACGCTCGACCGGTAGCCCTCGTGGTCGACGTGGTCGCTGGCGCGCCACAGGAGACCCGAGACGTTCAGCAGCACATCGCGCTGCGGACCGGGTGCGGGCTGCGCGATGCCGAAGACCAGATCGGTCGCCGTGGCGTCGACGGGGCGTCCGAGACCTGAGGCGGCGTCGGCGCTGATCGGATCACGGCCGAAGACGAGCTTCGACCGCCGCAGATTGCGCCGCCCCAGCCACCTGCCGCGCCTCGTGCCGAACGGCCCGATCGTCTGCGGCGCCATCACGGCCGGGACCCCGGCCTGCACCGCGAACTCGTGGACGAGGGACATCTTCGCGTGGCGGTCGATGCCGTAGATGTCGGCGAAGCTGTCACCCGATCGGGTGTCCCACAGCAGGTCGAAACCGCGGAGCCACTCCATCATCCCGGCGCGGCCGGTAACCCGCTCGCGGACGAGCGAACGCGCTCGGCCCCACGGCAGCGCCGAGGGCCGGGCGCCGAAGTCCATGAACTCGATCTCCGCGTCGGGCCACACGGAGTGCAGCAGATCCGCCGACCCGCGGCCGAGTGCCCGCACTCCGAGATTCGGTGAGACGTCACCCGCCCAGGCCACCAGAATGCGCAAAAACGTCCCCCTACCCGCTCGACGCGGAGATTCCCCCAGAACCCCTCCGCTCATCATACGTTGCCTGTCGCGGAGCCGAATCGCCGTCGGGTTAGAATCGCCGCGGAGCCAGCGGGCGCCGTGGGGGCGGAAATGGGAGCGGATCCGATCAGGATGATCGCGCTCATCGCCATGGCTGTTTGCGGTGGACTGGCGCTCATCATCTGGTTCCGCCGCAGTCCGCGCTGGGCGATGGCCGTCTGGACCGCCTCGCTGTTCTTCACGCCGGTCTGGTTCGGCGTGCAGGCCGGGATCTTCTTCACGGTGCTGACGGCGATCACGATCGTCGGCATCATCGCGTTCGTGGACCGGACCTTCCGCTGGTCCCATCTGGACACGGCCGTGCTCATGTTCTTCCTCGCGCTCCTCCTCGGCCTGATCATCGGGGGAGCCCTGTGGGGTCACGTGCAGGGTGCGCTCATCGGCTGGCTCCTGCCCTACGTGTGGGGGCGCCTCGTGCTCCAGCGGGTGTCGCCGGAATGGGTGGCCCAGTGCATCGCGGCGGCTGCTGTCGTGGCGGCGGTGCTGGCGCTCCTCGAGTTCGTGACGTCCCGCAACCTCTTCCTCCTGTTCCCGGGCGCGTCGTCGTCGATCTGGGGGACGCTGCAGACCCGCGGCGGCGAGCTCAGGGCGGAGGGGGCCTTCGGTCATTCGATCGCGCTCGGCGGATCGCTGGCGATGTCGAGCGTCTTCGTCCTCGTCGTGCGGTGGCCGGTGTGGGTGCGCGTCGGCGCGCTCGCCGTGGTCGGTGCCGCGACGGCGGTGACCTTCAGCCGGATCGGGATCATCGGGCTGGCCGTGACGGTCGTCCTGGCCGTCCTGTTCCTCGGTCGCTACCTGAGCCGCGCGATGCGCGTGACCGTCGCCGTGGCGCTCGGCCTCGGCGCTGCCGTCGGATTGCCGGCACTTCTCGGGGTGTTCAGCGAGGCCGGGTCCGAGGCCACCGGGAGCGCCGACTACCGGGGTGACCTGGTACCGCTCCTCGACAACATGAATCTCCTGGGTCTCGCCTCCAACTACGAGCGGCTGCCGAATGGCGACGACTACTTCGGCGGATTCCGCTCCATCGACAGCGCGCTCATCCTGATCGGCCTGCGCCACGGACTGGTACCGCTCGCGATCCTCGTCGTGCTGCTCGCGCTGGCGGTCATTGCGCTCGTGAGTCGCCGCGCGAACCCGGCCCTCGTCGCACTGGTCGGACAGATCCCCGCGCTCGCCACCGTCGCGCTCATCACCCAGTACGCATCGTTCGTCTGGTTCGTCGCAGGACTCGCGGTAAGCTCCTATACCCTTTACGGAAAAGCGGCCGTCGGTCGCACGGTGGAACGCGTCGAGCCGGCGCGAGAGTTGGCGGAGACAGCGTGACAGACGTGAAGCCTCAGGTGACCCCGTCGCGGCTGCTGGGCGTCCTGCTGCGGGGATGGTGGATCCTCCTCGTCGCGGCCGTCCTCGGCGGCGGTGTCGCGTACGGGTACTCCAGCCTGCAAGCGCCGATCTTCCAGTCGACGGCATCGACGTACTTCTCCATGAAGTCGGCGTCGAGCGGGTCGGACATCAACCAGGGCTCGGCCTACACGCAGAACCAGATGCTGTCCTTCGCCCAGCTCGCGATGTCGTCGATGGTGCTCGACAAGGTGCGCGCAGACCTGAACCTCGATCTGACCAATGCTCAGTTGCGGAACATGACGTCGGTGTCGATCCCGCAGAACACCGTGATCCTCGACATCTCCGCGGCATCCACCGACAAGCAGTTCGCCGCGGACCTCGCCAACAGCATCTCCTCGAACCTGGCGTCAGAGGTGGAGGTCATCGCGCCGCGCGATGACGCAGGGAAGGCCACGATCGTGGCGCGCGTGATCGAGCCGGGCGTGCCCGCGGTCTACCAGAGTTCGCCGAACAAGTCGCGCGACGCCGTGCTGGGCGGCATCGCGGGCCTGCTCATCGCCGCTCTGGCCCTCACGATCTGGGCGCTGCTCGACACACGCGTCCGCTCGGAGGACGTCCTGCGGCGGATCACCGAGCTGCCCGTGCTGGGCGCGGTGCCGTCGCGCAAGGACAATGGGCGCCGCCCTATCGTCGTCTCCGAGCCCAACGGCGCCGGGGCCGAGGCGCACCGCGGCGTGCGGTCTAGCTTGAGGTTCTCCGCGGTAGGACACGAGATCACCACGATCGCCGTGACGTCGTCCATCCCGGGCGAGGGGAAGACGACCGTCGCCATCAACCTGGCTCTCACCTATGCCGAGGCGGGCGTCCGCGTGCTGCTGGTCGACGCCGACCTGCGGCGTCCGATGGTCGCGCAGTCCCTGGGTCTCGAGAACTCCGTCGGGCTCACGACCATGCTCGTGGGAGCGGTCGGGTTCGACGACGCCAAGCTCCCATGGGGAGACACGCGCCTCTGGGTCCTCCCCGCGGGCGTGGTCCCGCCCAACCCGGCGGAGCTGCTCGCCTCGGAGCGGATGGCCGAGATCCTCCGGGACCTCCGCACGGACTTCGACGTCATGGTGGTCGACACGGCCCCGCTGCTCTCCGTGGCGGATGCCACCATCATCGCGCCGCTCGTCGACACCACGATCGTCGTCGCCGATGTCACGAAGGTCCGCATCGCACAGCTCACCCGCGCCCTCTCCACTCTGACCGCGGTGCGCGCCCAGATCGCGGGCGTCGTGTTCAACCGGGTGCGCCGCGGCCGTCGCGACGACTACCGCTACTACTACAGCCCGACCGCCGAGCGCGCGACGACGCGACGCAAGCTCCGCCGTCGCGCTGTCGCCGACGCGGCGCCCACGGCGACCCCGGCCGTCGAGGCTTCGAAGAAGGCCAAGGGCAAGGGCAAAGGCCAGACCCCGGACGAGGTCGCCGAGCCCTAGGGGTTCTGCCTCAGCGCGGGAGGGTGAGCGCCACCACGGCGTCGGCGACCGTCTGCTGGAAGGTCTCGCGCGAATGCCGCTCCCCGGCGATGCGTCGGGAATCCGCCGCGGCGACGGCCATCTCGGGCCACCGCTCGACCACGGTCGCCAGGCCGTCGGCGAGGGACGCGGCCGAATCAGGCTCGACGCGGATCGCGCTCGGGATGCCGGCGGTCGCCTCCCGCAGGCCCGACGTGTCGCTCACCACGACGGGGCGGCCGGCGAGCACGCCTTCGACCGCTGTGTTGCCGAAAGGCTCGTCGAGGCGCGACGGCACGACCAGCACGTCGCTGCGGTCGAGGAGTGCCCAGATCTCGTTCTGAAAGCCGTGGAAGGTCACCGCATCGCGCAGGTCTGTGGCGGCGACAGCGGCGTGGAGGGACTCCTCGTAGGGCTCGTATCCCTCGAAGACCGACCCCGCGATGTCGAGGGTCGCCGCCGTGCCACGCTCGCGCAGACGCTCCACCGCGGTGATCGCGAGGTCGGCGCCCTTGCGAGGTGAGAGACGGCCGACGAAGAGCACCCGGAGCGGTCCGTCCAGCGTCGAACGCGGCGGCGTGGGATCGACCGGCCCCGGCACGGCGTTCAGCACGACGGTCGAGCGCGACGCGAGCCGCCGGTAGGCCGACGTCATGACCCCGAGGCTGAAGGCGCTGTTCACCAGCACGGTGCGGGCGAGCAGGGCCGGCGCGTACAGGACCTTCTTCACGAGTGTGGACGCGGATGCCTCGCCTTCGTGCACGTGGAGGACGACCGGCAGACGTCGCAGCCGGGCGAGCAGCGGCCAGAGCGGGAGTGTGATGGTGCTCACGTACACGGCATCAGGCCGTTCGGCACGGAGCAGCCGGCGGGCCGCGCGTCCTCCGCGCCACGCCGTCGAGATCAGCTCTCCCCACCCGCGTGGCTTCATGAGCCGCTTGCGCAGCACGAACGCCGGAGCGATGACGACGTGCGCGCCCACTGCGCGCAGCTCGGCAGCGAGAGGCCCGTCGTGTGGCAGGGCGACCAGGACGCGGGAGAACTCGGCGACGAGGCCGATGACGCTGTCGAGCAGGACCCGATCGGATCCGTACAGTTCCGCACCAGGGTGCGCGACGATCACCGATCCGCGCCCGGGGCCCGATGTGTGCTGAGAATCCGACACGTGTGCGATCTTCCCCCCTCGTCGATCGACCACTTCGAAGCACGATACCAACTCCGCCGAAGGGATCCTCACCTCATCCACAGCCGTCATGGACGGAAGGAGCATCGCAGCCTGGGATAATCCGGTGGGGGGATCCGAGTGACACATCGACTGCTGTTCGTCTGCGCCGCCAACGTCTGCCGCTCGCCGTCCATGGCGTTCTTCTTCGCGAACGCGCTCGGTGAAGGCCGCGACGACTGGTCCATCGAGAGCCGTGGCGTCCGCGGGACGAGGCCGCGGCGCATGTGCGACAGCGCCACCGCGTTCATCGCGGATCGTCCCGCCGGCGTCGAGTTCGCCCATGAGCACAGGGCGGCCCCCCTCACGGCGGAGGACGTCCTCGCCGCCGACCTGATCATCGCCGCGTCACGCGAGGAACGGGGTGGCGTGGCCCGCCTCGCGCCCGACGCCCGTGACCGGACGTTCACCCTTCGCGAGGCACTCGCGCTGTCGGAGGTCGGGGCCGTGCGGGGCAGTTCGGCACCGCAGGCCACCGGGGAGCCGTCCCCGACGCTGGCGGACTTCGCACGGCTGCTCGACGCGCGGCGCGGACGGCTCGCTGAGCCGGCGACTGCGCGGCGGCTGCGCGGCCCCCTTCGTCTCGCGGATCCGCAGGACTTCCCCGACTTCCACAGCGAGAGCCGCCGCCGCCACCGCGCGATGCTGGGCGAGCTGCGGGCCGCCGTCGACGAACTGGAGACGCGGGTCGTGGGATTCCTCGGGATGACGCCGGCGCTGCCGTCCGGCCGTCGGGGATCCGCAGAGGCCTAGGACGCCGCGGGATCCCACTCGTCGCCCCGCCGACGTGCGCGTCGGGCGGTGCGGTGGATGGACTCGCCGCGGGCGAGCCGCACCGCGAGGTCCTCGTAATGGTCGGCGACCGCATCCCAGCGGAACGCCGCGCGCGCACGCTCCTGCGAGCGCGCGGCGAGGTCGGCGATCCGCTCCGGATCGGCCTCGGCCCGCGTCACGGCCGCGCCGGCGTCGGCGGCGGTGCGGAAGAACTCGCCCTCGCCGTCGAGCACCTCGCGATTGAACGTGATGTCGAAGGCGATGACCGCCGTGCCGGCCCCCATCGCCCGCAGGAGCGACGGATTCGTCCCGCCGACCGAGTGGCCGTGGAGATACGTGTGGGCCTGGGCGTAGAGGGCGTCGAGCAGATCCTGGTCGTACACACCGCCCAGCAGGCGGATTCGGTCGTCGCCGTTCGCCGCCGCGGTGATCGCCTGGGTGTAGTCCGCGCTGTACGGCGCGGACCCCACGACCACGAGTGGTCGCTGCGCGGCGCTCGACGCGTAGCCCTCCACGATCTCCCTGACGTGGTTCTCGGGCTCGAACCGCGCCACCACGAGGTGGTAGCCCCCTGGCGTGAGGCCGAGCGGCTCGAGCAGCGCCGGGTCCGGGGTCGCCAGGATCGGCGCCCCGTAGCGGATCAGCTCCGTGGGCACACCGAACTGGTGGTCGTAGTAGTCGGCGATGCCGGGGGCGTCGGCGATGAGGGCGTCGGCCGTGCGCACCCCGTGCGTCTCCGCCCAGCGGTAGTAGGCCTTGCCGCGCGGTCCCCACTTCGACCGGCGCCACTCGAGCCCGTCCATGTGCAGGGCGACGGGGATGCGACGCGCGCGCAGGAACGGCACGAACGGCGAGTTCGCCGCGTTGAAGACGAACGCCACGTCAGGCCGATGCCGGAGCACGGCGTGCGCGGTCGACAGGCCGGTGTGGCTCAGCGTCTCGAGCTGCTTCTGCCGGAGAGCCGCGAGGTGGACCACCGTCATCCCGAGGTATTCACGCTCGCGCGACTCCGAGCCGCGGGTGTAGACGGTGACCCGGTGCCCGCGGTCGGCGAGCCGCCGCCCGACCTCCTCCACCGCGGTCTCGAAGCCGCCGTACGCCGCGGGCACACCGCGCGTGCCGATCATCGCGATCGACAGCGGGTGTGCGCCAGAAGGGGGGTGGGCGATCGATGTGCTGTGCTCGTCCATCCCGCCCACGCTAGTACGCGCCGGACGGCTGGAGCATGACCTTGACGGTCCGCCACATGATCATCAGGTCGTTCATCACCGACCAGTTCTCGACGTAGCGGAGGTCGAGGCGCACGCTCTCGTCCCACGTGAGGTCGCTGCGACCGCTGACCTGCCACAGGCCCGTGATCCCCGGCTTGATGTAGAGCCGGCGGAAGACCGTGCCGTCGTAGGCGGTGACCTCCTTGGGCAGCGGCGGACGCGGCCCGACCACGCTCATGTCGCCGCGCAGGACGTTCCAGAACTGCGGCAGCTCGTCGAGCGAGAACTTGCGGAGCACGGCGCCGATCCGCGTGACGCGAGGGTCGCGCTTGAGCTTGAACAGCGGGCCAGCGCCCTCGTTCGCCGCGATGAGCGCAGCCAGCTGGGCCTCGGCATCCACCCGCATCGTGCGGAACTTCAAGATGCTGAAGCGTGTGCCGTCGCGACCGATGCGTGTCTGCCTGAAGAAGACCGGTCCGCGGTCCTCGAGCTTGATGAGCAGCGCGATGGGCAGGCCCACGATCGCGATCGGGATGAGCGCGACCAGCGCGAAGACGATGTCCATCGTCCGCTTGAGCAGGTGACGGCCGCCCTCGAACTCGGGGATCTTCACGCTGATCAGCGGCAGGCCGTCGATCGGGCGCAGCGAGATCCGCGGGCCGGCGACGTCGGCGAGCCGGCTGGACAGGATGAGCTCCGACGCCGTGCCCTCGAGTTCCCAACTCAAGCGCTTGACGAAATCGGGGTCTCCCTCCAGCCGGCTCGCCACGACGACCGAGTCCGCACCCAGTTGCCGGGCTCGTGCCGCGACCGTCTCCGTCGTCCCCACGACGGGGTAGGAACGGCCGTCGACGACGATCTCGTCGTCACGGCCGTCGCCGGTCGCAGCACCGACGATCGTGTACGCGCTGGGCGTGGCCTGCTGCAGCTGCTGGATCACGTACTCGACATCGTCGCGCGAGCCCGTCACCAAGGTGCGGGCCGTGTAATGGCCGTACTTGCGCTGCTGAACGAGCCAGCGCCTGCATGCCCACCGTCCGAAAAGGATGGCGAACAGTCCCAGTGGCAGCGCCAGTATCAGCTGCATCCGCACACCGTGCCACTGGAAGATCACGAACGTCATAGCCACGAGGCCGAACGCGAGGCCCGTGGCGTGCGCGACGCGCTTGTACTCGGCCGCGCCAGAGCCGAGCACCGTGGTCGAACGGGTGCCGAACAGCGCGAGCACGACGAGCCAGATGGCGGCCGTCATCGACGCGATGCGCACGAGCGACCACGGCCCGTCGGAGGGCATGTTGACCGCGGAGTCGAGCAGCGCAGCCGTCGCCGTGCTGACGACGACGACCACGGCGTCCGAGAAGCGCAGGCGGCGCCGGTAGAGGCGCTCCCACAGTCGACGGCGCTCGAGCGCAGGCTGCAGCCGCGGCGACGCCGCGGACTGAAGGTTGATCGGTCCCGTCCGCGGTGCGGGCGCGGCGGCCGGTCTGAACGGCGCGACAGAGTCGAAACCGAGCGCGACATCCCCCCGCGCGTCGATCGCCGTCATTGCGTACGCGCTGTGAAGCGCACGCGCAGATGCACGTCCCCAATAGACATCTGTTCCCCAGTAATGTCACGACGAGTCGAAACTCGTCCGTCCCCAGTGCTGATCGGCTTTCCCAGAGTCGATCGAACGGGTGTCCCACCACCCGAATCCCCTCACTCTAGCGCGGAATCCGCTCCTTCGGAAGGCATCGCGCCCGGTCCGGGGTTCGCAGGGGCTCTCCAGCCCCGCGAACACGCGGGTCGCGCACGGCGGATGCGCCGTGCGCGCTCAGCGCGTCGCGCCCGCGCAGGGCAGCACCCACGCCTTGGCGAACGCCGCCGACTGGTACGCGTACTGATAGGCCCACTGCACGAGCGAGAGCCGGTCGTCGGCACCGACGACCGAGACGGGCCCGTCGTGGCACTTGTCGAAGATGAACCGGGCACGGGCCACCTGGGGCGAGAACGTCACGACCACCGCGGATCGGGCGCCGTCCTCGTCGAGCATGAGTGCCTCGCCCTTGGTGGTGGCCGGTCGCGGACTGACGCAGCTGACGCGCGCCTCCCGGCAGGCCGGGATGTTGGCCGCCGCGTAGGTGCCCTCCGGGGGGACCGAGATGAGCATCCGCGGCGCCACGCCCTCGTCGAGCAGGCGCTGCGCGACCGCCACCCGCGCCGGCGTCGCCGGGCCGAGGACGACGATGACGTCGGCCCGGGCGACGTGGTCGTCGGCGGGGAAGACGTAGAGGGGCAGTCCGGCCGCGACGACGGCGACCAGCGCCACGAGCGCCCAGACGGCGACCGCGATCGCCCGGATCCCCGCCTGCCCCATCCCTCGAGGGTAGGGCAGGATGCCCCCGCTCCCGCCGAGAGCGCGCTGGGAGCTCCGGTCGGCTCAGGTGGTGGCGAGCTCGAACGCCCGCCACATCGCCGCATAGGCACCGTCGCGTGCCAGCAGCTCGTCGTGCGACCCCGACTCGGCGACCCGTCCGTGTTCGAGCATCACGATGCGGTCGGCTCCCATCGCGGTCTGCAGGCGATGGGCGATGAGGATCGTGGTCCGATCTCGCGCGAGTCGATGCATCGCGTCGGTCACCCGCGCCTCCGACGCCAGGTCGAGGTTCGACGTCGCCTCGTCGAGCAGCAGCACGGCGGGCTGCACCAGCTCGGCGCGCGCGAGCGCGATGAGCTGACGCTGACCGGCCGACAGGGACGAGCCCCGCTCCGCGATCCTCGTGTCGTAGCCGTCGGGGAGCGCTGCGATCATGGCGTCGGCGCCCACCGCGCGCGCGGCGGCGACGATGTCGGCCGCCGGCGCATCCGGTCGTCCGTAGGCGATGTTGTCGGCCACGGTGCCGGTGAACAGGAACGACTCCTGCGGAACATAGCCGAGTGCGCCTCGGTACCCGCCCAGGTCCAAGGCGCGCAGGTCGATGCCGTCGGCGCTCACAGTGCCGCGGTCCGGGTCGTAGAACCGCGCCACGAGCTTCATGACGGTGGACTTCCCCGCCCCCGTCTCGCCGACCAGCGCGACGGTCTCGCCGGGCGTGATGGCGAGCCCGATCCCGGACAGCGCCTCGGGAGGGGTGCGCGCCGCCGCATCCGCCGCCGGACCACGGGCGTCCTGCGGTCCGCGCCGGTCGGTCGAGACGGGCCCGGTGGGGTAGGCGAAGTGCACGTCGGCCAGTTCCACCTCGCCGTCCAGCCGTCGCACCGGGATCGGATCCGCGGCCGCGGGAGTGAGCGTGTCCAGACGCATGAGCTCGGCGATCCGGGCGACCGACACCCGCGTCTGCTGCCAGGCGTCGAACACCTGCGAGAGCTGCTGGATGGGGGAGAAGAACATGTCGATGTAGAGGAGGAAGGCGATCAGCGCGCCGGCGGTCAGCTGCCCCTGCGCGATGAGCACCGCGCCGAGGCCCAGCACGATGACGTCCGCCACGGCCGAGAGGAACTGCACGAACGGGAAATACACCGCCACCAGCCGCTGGGCGGCGACGCGGGACCGCAGGTACGCGGCGCCGTGCCCGTGGAAGGTCCGCATCGTCTCGGGCTCGTGGGTGAAGGCCTGCGACTCGCGAACCCCCGACAGGCTCTCCTGGAACGCGGAGTTCACGGTGGCGATCCGCTCGCGCGCGACGTCGTAGAGCAGGGCCGCCCGGCGGCGGAACCACAGCGTCGCGACGACGAGCGGGATGACGACGGTCAGGACGGCGAGGCCCAGCGGCACGTCGACGACCACGAGCGCGACACCGACCCCGACGAACGTGACGAAGGCCACGAGGGCGCCCACGAGGCCGTTCTGCAGCAGGGACTCGAACTGGTCGATGTCGGTCGTCATCCGCGTCATGATGCGCCCGGCCATCTCGCGCTCGTAGTAGTCGAGCGAGAGCCGCTGCAGCTGGGCGAACACGCGGATGCGCAGCGACAGCATGATCCGCTGCGCCGTGCGGCCGGTCACGAGAGACTCGGCCATCCCGGTGAACATGTCGCCGATCGCGATGACCAGGTACACCGCGGATGCCACGAAGAGAACGGATGCCACGCCCGTCGTCACGCCCTGGTCGATGCCCGTCTTGACCACGGCCGGGCCGAGGAGCCCCGCGATCGCGTCGATCACGACGAACACGAGCGCGACGAGAAGGGGTCCCCGGAACTCCCGGAGGATCGTGCCGAGGGTGAACTCGCGCTCGCGGCGCCCCTCGCGCGCGATGTCCACGTCGGGATGGTCGACGATCGGCGGGAGGGCCGCCACGCGCGCGAGGAGTTCCGGCGTCGGGGCGAGGCTGCCGCGGAGTCCCCGCATCCCGCCCCCGCCGAGTCCCATCCCGAGACTCGGGGCGCCGGCGACCGCGCGAGGGGCGCTCCGGGCCTCGGTCCCCGCACGCGTTCGGGGCGCGTTCGCGCCGTTGGGGCGGATACTCTCCGCCCCAACGGCGGAATCGCGCCCCGAAACGGGACGGCCGAGGACCTCCGGGTCGCGCTCGGCCGCGGAGGCGAGGGCGTCCACCTCACCGCGACGGGCGGCGTCCGTCGCTCCGAACAGCGCGCGGTAGGTCGAGCTCGCGTCGATGAGCTCGTCGTGCGTCCCCTCCGCCACGACGCGGCCGTGCTCCATGACCACGATGCGGTCGGCGAGGTGCAGCGTCGAATGGCGGTGCGCGATGAGCACGACCGTGCGCCCCTGCATGACGGAGCGCAGGGCGTCGTGGATGGTCTGCTCGGTCCGGGCGTCGATCGCGCTCGTCGCATCGTCGAGCACGAGGATCCCGGGGTCGCGCAGGATGGCGCGTGCCAGCGCGATGCGCTGCCGCTGCCCGCCGGACAGGCTCAGGCCGCGCTCGCCGACGACCGTGTCGTAGCCCCGCGGGAGGGCCATCACGAAGTCGTGGGCCTCGGCGGCGCGCGCGGCCGCCTCGATCTCGTCGTCCGTGGCATCCGGTGCGCCGTAGGCGATGTTGTCGCGCACAGACTCGGAGAACAGGAACGCGTCCTCGAACGCCATCCCGACCGCGCGTCGCAGCGATGACAGGCGGATGCCGCGGATGTCGACTTCTCCGATCGAGATCGAGCCCGCGTCCGGATCGTACGACCGCACCAGCAGTCGCCCGACGGTGGACTTCCCGCTTCCGCTCGCTCCCACGATGGCCACGCGCTCGCCGGGTCGCACCGTGAGCGAGAAGCCGTCCAGGACCGGGGCGCCCTCGGCGTAGCCGAACGTCACGTCGTCGAACCGGACGGCGCCCGGGTCCTCCGGGAGGTCGACGGCGTCGGGTGCGTCGGCGATCGAGGGCCGCAGGTCGAGGATCTGGAAGATCCGCTCGACGCCCGCCCGCGCCTGCTGGCCGATCGTGAGCATCCCGGCCAGCTGGCGGGCGGGCGCCATGAGCTGGGCGATGTAGGTCGAGAAGGCGAGGAAGGTGCCCAGCGAGATGCTGCCGTTCAGCGCCAGCCAGCCGCCGAGGGCGAGGATCCCGACCTGTCCGAGGACCGGGATCGCCTCCAGCAGCGGCTGGTAGCGAGACTGGATGCGCACCGCGCGCATCTGCGAGCCGTACAGGCGGGTGGAGGCAGCCGTCAGGCGACGGAGTTCGCGCTCCTCCTGCCCGAACGCCTTGACCACCCGCACGCCGCCGATGTCCTCGTCGACGATCTCGGCGACCTCGCCTTCCTTCTGCTGTCCGTCCCAGCTCGCGGGGAAGACCCGCCGGCGCATGCGGTAGCTGACGACGAGGAGTGCGGGGACCACCGCGAGGCTGACGATCGCCAGCAGTGGCGAGAGGAAGAACATCACGATGAGCGACAGGAGCAGCATCAGCACGTTGCCGGTCACCAGGGGGAGGAAGTTGAGCAGCCCCTGCACGAGCGCGGTGTCGGAGTTCGCGCGCGCGACGAGCTGGCCCGTCGGCATCGTGTCGAGCGTCGCGGCGTCGAGCCGCTGCAGCCGGTCGTGCATGTCGTTGCGCAGGTCGTTCTGCACGTCGAGGCCGATGCGCCCGCCGCGGTAGCGCCGCAGGTAGGCGAAGCCGAAGGCGAACACGGCGAGAGCGAGCAGCAGCCCGAGCCAGGGGAGGAGGGGGGATGTCCGCGCCACGATGACGCCGTCGACGATCTGCCGTGCCACGAGCGGCGTCGTCACCTGGCACGCGGCGCCGAGGACCGCGGCCACGACGGCGATCGTCACGTTGCGGCGGTGCCGCCCGAGATAGTGGCCGAGTCGCCGCATCCAGCCCTCGGTCTGCTCCCCGCTCATCCGCGCGCCGCCCGGGCCGCGGACTCCGTTGCGCGTGCAGCGGCGCGGGACGCCGCGGCATCCGCCTGGCGCTGTTCGAGCGCGTCGCCGAACCCGGCGAGGGCGGCGAGCGTGGCGGCGGGATCGGGCGTGCGGGCGGCGATCTCGACGATCAGCGCCGCGAGGGCGTCTTCGGCCTCGCGCTGCGCGCGCTCGCCGTCCCCGGTCAGCGCGAGATCGACGGCGCGCTGGTCGACGTCGTGCGTCGTCCGGACGAGGAGGCCCCGACGCACGAGCGCATCGACGGTGCTGCTCACGGTGGGCTTGCCGATCGCCAGCCGCTCGGCGAGGCGCGATGCGCGGCCCTCGCCGTCCGCGACGGCCGACAGCATCCGGAAGTCGGCCATGCTCAGCTCGGTCGTCGTCGCGCGGGGGAGCGTGTGCTCGAGCACGCGCGCGACACGGGTGAGCGCATGCGCGGCCGCGCGGGCGTCCTCAGGTAGTTCGGTCACCGAACCATTCTGCACCCGCCGGAGAACGGTGGGCGCCGAGCTCCGTACCGTTCTCAGGATCGGCGGCCGGCTCCGAACCCGCGGGCCCCGGAATCTTCCGCGCTCGCGACGCCGGGCGGCTCATGGATCCTGAGAACGGTACAGGGCGGCCGTGTCAGCATGGGATCGTGCCCCCGCCCCCGCTCGAAGTCGTGGCCGCTGTGATCGTCGACGGCGGCCGCATCCTCGCGTGTCGGCGGAGTCCCGGGCGCTCGGCTGCCGGCCGGTGGGAGTTTCCCGGCGGCAAGGTCGAGCCCGGGGAGACGCCGGAGGCGGCGCTCGTCCGCGAGATCCGCGAGGAGCTCGGCGTCGAGATCGCGGTCGCCGCGCGCGTGAGCACCGCGGACACGGCGGTCGACGGGCGCGTCATCCGCCTCACCTGCTTCCGTGCCGCGTTGGCCGGTCCGCGACCGACGTCGAGCACCGACCACGATCGGCTCCTCTGGTGCCGGCCGGCCGACCTGCCCGGCCTCGACTGGGCCGAACCCGACCTTCCGGCCGTCCGGCTGCTCGCCGCGGAGCCCGACCACCCGCAGGAGGGTTAGCGTGACGGGATGGACCTGAAGCTCGAAGGCCGCGTCATCCTCGTCGTCGGCGGCCATGGACTCCTCGGCAGCGCCATCGTCGACCGCCTGCGCACGGAAGGCGCCCTCGCGGTGCCGGCATCCCGCCACGCGACCGAGGGGCTGGTGATGGATGCCTCGTCCGACGCCTCGGTCGAGGATGCGCTCGCCCGCGTGAACGCGGACCACGGCAGCCTCGACGGCGTCGTGGTCGCGGCCGCGCCGAGCGCGCGCACGCTCGACCCGGACCGCAACTCCCATCCCGACCAGGTGCTCGCCGCGATCGACGGCAAGGCGATGACGTTCCTCCGGGTCGCGAACGCGGTGCTGCCCGGCATGGTCGCCGCGGGCTACGGGAGGGTCGTGGGGATCAGCGGGCAGAACGCTTTCATGACGGGGAACATCACCGGCTCCATCCGCAACGCCGCCCTCATCCTCGCCGCGAAGAACCTCGCGGATGCGGTGGCGGGGACCGGCGTGACCGTCAACGCCGTCAGCCCGTCGATCGTCTCGGACGATCCGGCGGCCGAGGTGCCGGTCGGCCGGAGCGGCGAGGCGACCCCGGCCGACACGGCGGATCTGGTCGCTTTCCTGCTGTCGCCGCTCGCTGGCCGCATCTCGGGGGAATCGATCGCCGTCGGCCACCGACTGCGCGGCGCGACCGCGCTGTAAGCTGCGGCGTCGCGAGGCGGTCGCAGGTCGCCCGGGCCGTCACGCCGCCGCATCCGGAGGGGACCGGCCCCACCGGATCGCTCGGGTCTGCTCGAAAACGCGGACCGGCCGCCCGACACGCCGAACAGGGCATGGATCCAGCCGGCGTGCCTCTGCGCCGGTCCGAGAATTCGAGCGGATCCCGGCATCGGCGCATGAAGAAACCCCCGCGTGTAGAAGCCACGCGAGGGTCCCAGTGGCTCCGACGGGCGTCGATCCCGTGACCTCACGATTTTCAGTCGTGCGCTCTACCAACTGAGCTACAGAGCCGCGCGGCGCGCATTACCCGGAGACCGGGACCTCTCGCCGCGTCCTAAACGAAAGGCCCTTCGGAAAGGGCCCGTCGCTCAGAGCGACCCTGACGGGACTTGAACCCGCGACCTCCGCCGTGACAGGGCGGCACGCTAACCAACTGCGCTACAGGGCCATGCGTATGAAATTGTATCGGCTGGAGTGACCCCAACGGGATTCGAACCCGTGCTACCGCCGTGAAAGGGCGGCGTCCTAGGCCGCTAAACGATGGGGCCGAGCGAACCCGGAAGGCTCACGCTTACCGACGCTCAAGCATACGCAATCCCCCGGTGATTCGCGAATCGAGGGCGCGTCCAGCAGGCCGCCCGGCATGGGCGGGGCCAGGATGATCGAGGTGCCTCCGATCCTGGCGGGTGGATGAAAAACCTGTTGCATATGTGACTCATGTTGTTACTGTGGAATTTGTTACCTATGCGTAAGCATCGCCGATGCATGCGGGTGCTGCCCCGAAGCTGACGAGAGGACAACGCGTGCTGGACCACCGTGCCGACGTCTCCGTCGATCCCCCCATCGACCCCGACGAGTGCGACTGCGCGCCCACCGCGCGTGAGCGACGCTCGCTGTGGCCCTCGCTCATGTCGCGTCGCGGCGCGCTCGCCGTCGGTGCGCTCGGTGTCGCCGCGCTCGGCATGGCCAACGCCCCGACGATCCCGGCCGCTTACGCGGCGACCTACCCGTCCTGGCCGGACGTGCAGAAGGCGAAGGCGAATCAGGCGGCGAAGCAGGCCGAGGTCTCGCGCATCCAAGGACTCATCAACGGCCTCAAGAGCCAGGTGGCCACGACGCAGGCGGCCGCCGAGAAGGCCGGCAACGAGTTCTACGAGGCGCAGCAGGCGTTCTACGAGGCATCCGCCCGCTACGACGACCTCGCCGCGCAGGCCAAGGCTCAGGCCGCCAAGGCGCAGGATGCCGCCGACAAGGCGGGCCAGGTCGCGGCGCAGCTGTATCGCAACGGCGGCGACGACACCTCGCTGCAGCTCTTCTTCTCCGGATCCGCGGCGAGCGCCGACGATCTGCTCGCACGCCTCGGCACGATGGACAAGCTGCTCGAGGCGAACAAGGCCGTCTACGCCGACGCGGTCACCGCGCGAGACTCGGCGCAGAACCTCACCGACCAGGCCAAGGCCCAGCGCGAGGCCCGCGACAAGCTTCAGCAGGTGGCGCAGGACAAGATGGTCGCCGCGCAGCAGGCGTCCGAGGCGGCGCAGGCGGCTCTGGCCGCGCAGAGCGCCAACCTCGACACACTGAACGCGCAGCTCGCGGCCCTGCGGGACACCACCGCCAAGACGGTCGCGGCCTACCAGGCCGGAGTCGAGGCGGCGCGCAAGGCCGCGGCAGAGAAGGCCGCGCGTGAGAAGGCCGCCGCCGAGAAGGCCGCGCGGGATGCCGCGGCGCACTCCGGCTCCGGTGCGGGCTCCCCGACATACTCCGGCTGGTGCCGCCCGTCGAACGGCTGGCAGAGCTCGGGATACGGCCCCCGCAGCGTGCAGTGCGGGAACGGGTACTGCGCGAGCGGATTCCACGCGGGGGTCGATCTCGCGGACTCCTGCGGAACGGCGATCTTCGCCGCCTGCAGCGGGAGGGTCGTCTACGCCGGGTACAACGGCGGCTACGGCAACTACATCAAGATCGACCACGGCGACGGGACCGGCTCCGGGTACGGGCACATCATGCCGGGCGGCATCCTCGTCGGTTACGGCCAGTACGTGCAGGCGGGGCAGCTCATCGCCCGCGAGGGCAACACCGGCAACTCGTTCGGCTGCCACCTGCACTTCGAGACCTACATCAACAACCGGCCGGTGAACCCGGTGCCGTTCATGGCGGCGCGCGGCGTCTCCGTCTGACGCTCACGAGAAGGGGCGGATGCCTCGGCCCCGACGCGGGTCCGAGGCATCCGCCCCTTCTCGTGGACGAGGGTCAGTGGCCGCCCTGCTCGAACCGTGCGTAGGCCTCGGCGACCAGCCGCTCGGCCTCGGCGGCGTCGGCCCAGTCGTCGACCTTGACCCACTTGCCGGGCTCGAGGTCCTTGTAGTGCTCGAAGAAGTGCGCGATCTCCTTCTTCGTGAACTCGGGGATGTCGCCGACGTCCTGGATGTGGGCCCATCGGGGGTCCTTGCCGAGCACCGCGACCACCTTGTCGTCGCCGCCGGCCTCGTCGCTCATCTTCAGCACGCCGACGGGGCGCACGCTCACGTGCACGCCGGGGAACAGCGTCTGGTCCAGGAGGAGGAGAACGTCGAGGGGGTCGCCGTCCTCGCCGAGGGTCTTCTCGAAGAAGCCGTAGTCGGCGGGGTAGCCGAACACCGTGTACAGGATGCGGTCGAGATGCACCTGACCGGTCTCGTGGTCGACCTCGTACTTCACGCGGCTGCCGCGCGGGATCTCGATGACGGCGTCGTACGCGCCCATGCTGGTGCTCCTTCGGAAGACGGTGGAATGCCGCCGACCAGCCTAGCCGCGGCGCGGAGACGAGCGGACCTGTCGGCGCCGACCTGGCGGCGGTCGAGGATTCAGGAGAATTCGAACATCACGGCGCCCTGGAGGCGTCGGCGCGCAGGTTTCTCCTGAACCTGCAACGCGTCGCGGCGCTACCGTTGCCTGGTGGAACACCGGCCGTCGCTCGATCCCGCCGTCGCCGAGACCCGTCTCGCCGTGCGCAGCGCGCTCGGCGGACTGCGGCCCGGGGCGGTGGTCGTCGGCCTGTCGGGCGGCGCCGACTCGCTCGCGCTCGCCGCCGCGGTGGCGTTCGAGGGCCCGAAGCTCGGGATGACGCCGGTCAGCGTCACCGTCGACCACGGTCTGCAGGCCGCCTCCGCCGAGGTGGCCGAGGCTGCGGCGCGGCAGGCAGAGGGACTCGGCTTCGATGCGCGCATCCTGCGGGTCGACGTCACCGGAGACGGGGGACCGGAGGCGGCGGCGCGGTCGGCCCGGTATGGCGCGCTCGCGCATGCCGCGGCCTCCGCCGACGCGGTCGCCGTCCTCGTCGGCCACACCCTCGACGACCAGGCCGAGACGGTGCTGCTCGGCCTCGCCCGCGGCTCGGGCGGTGGCAGCCTGCAGGGGATGGCGCCGGAGTCGCGGCTCGCGGACACGCCGCTCCTGCGTCCGTTCCTCGGCGTCCGCCGGACCGTGACCCGCGCGGCGTGCAGCGCCCAGCACCTCGATCCCTGGGACGATCCGCACAACGACGATCCCCGCTACGCCCGCGTCCGGGTGCGCACGACGGTGCTGCCGGTCCTCGAGGCCGAGCTGGGCCCCGGCGTGGCGGAGGCTCTCGCTCGGACGGCGGAACAACTGCGGGAGGATGCCGCAGCCTTCGCGGAGATGATCGACGAGACGATCGAGGACATCGTGGAGCACGCGGAGGCGGGGATCTCGGTCTCGGTGGCCGCGCTCGCCGCGAATCCCGCGGCGCTGCGGCACCGCATCATCCGGCACGTGGTGTCGAGCGAATTCGGCGGGAGCCTCTCGAGGACGCAGACGCTCGAGGTCGCTCGGCTGGTCACGGACTGGCGCGGGCAGGGCCCGATCGATCTGCCCGGATGCCGCGCCCGCCGCGTCGGCGGACGCATCGAGTTCGCCGCGGGCTGACCCATAGAATCGGCTCATGCGCGCGGCCGACGTCTCCGATCAGATCACCCACGTCCTCGTGACGGAGGAGCAGATCCAGGAGAAGCTCGACGAGATCGCGGCCCGTGTCGCGGTCGACTACGCGGGCAAGGACCTGCTGCTGGTCGGTGTCCTCAAGGGCGCGGTGATGGTGATGGCCGACTTCGCGCGCGCGCTGCCGATGGTCGCGGCGATGGACTGGATGGCGGTGTCGTCGTACGGGGCCGGGACGAAGTCGAGCGGTGTCGTGCAGATCCGCAAGGACCTCGACGAAGACATCCACGACCGGCACGTGCTCATCGTCGAGGACATCATCGACTCGGGCCTCACGCTGAGCTGGCTACTCGAGAACTTCGCCTCCCGCGGCGCGGCCTCGGTGGAGGTGTTCGCGCTGCTGCGCAAGCCCGACGCGGCCAAGGTGCACGTCGAGTCGCGCTACGTGGGCTTCGACATCCCGAACGAGTTCGTCGTCGGCTACGGGCTCGACTACGCGGAGCGTTACCGCAACCTCCGCGACGTCGCCGTGCTGGCCCCGCACGTCTACGCCTGAGCGCCGCGGCGGGAGCGGCATCCTGCCCCCGGGGCCAGTGCGCGACCGGCGGGGCGGCTGTACGCCGTGGGCGAATGCACAGACTGCCCATAGCCGGCCCGCGATACCCTGAAGGCCGGTGTCCGCGTAGGCGGACCGGGACGAAAGGGCCTCGGGGGCGTCCCCCGCACCATGGACTTCAAGAAGATCACCCGCAACCCGCTCATCTACGTTCTGCTGATCGGGATCTTCCTCATCGTGGGCTTCTCGCTCATCTCCAGCCTCGGCGGAGCGAAGCAGATCACGACGCAGCAGGGGCTCGAGCTGCTCAAGGGGAGCACGGTCACCAAGGTCGTCAACACCGACGGCGACCAGCGGGTCGACATGTCGCTGTCGACGCCCTACGAGGGTGCGAGCGACGTCCAGTTCTACTACGTCTCGGCGCGCGCGGATCAGGTCGTCCAGGCCATCAACTCCGCAGACCCCAAGGACGGCTTCAACGACGCGGTCCCGAAGAGCTCCTGGTTCGACGGCTTCCTCTCCCTCATCCTCCCGATGCTGCTGCTCGGTCTGCTGTTCTGGTTCCTCCTGTCGAGTGCGCAGGGCGGTGGCAGCAAGGTGATGCAGTTCGGCAAGTCGCGCGCCAAGCTCGTCACCAAGGAGATGCCGCAGGTCACCTTCGCCGACGTCGCCGGAACCGACGAGGCCATCGAGGAGATGCAGGAGATCAAGGACTTCCTGAAGGACCCCGCCCGCTTCCAGGCGGTGGGTGCCCGCATCCCCAAGGGCGTGCTCCTGTACGGCCCTCCCGGAACCGGCAAGACCCTCCTCGCGCGCGCCGTCGCCGGCGAGGCCGGGGTGCCGTTCTACTCGATCTCCGGATCCGACTTCGTCGAGATGTTCGTGGGCGTCGGCGCGAGTCGCGTCCGCGACCTGTTCAACCAGGCCAAGGAGAGCTCGCCCGCGATCATCTTCATCGATGAGATCGACGCGGTGGGTCGCCACCGCGGCGCGGGCCTCGGCGGCGGACACGACGAGCGGGAGCAGACGCTCAACCAGATGCTCGTCGAGATGGACGGCTTCGACCCCAAGGTGAACGTCATCGTCATCGCTGCGACGAACCGCCCCGACATCCTCGACCCCGCCCTGCTGCGCCCCGGTCGGTTCGACCGGCAGATCGGCGTCGACGCGCCCGACATGAAGGGCCGTCTGAAGATCCTCGAGGTGCACGGCCGCGGCAAGCCCCTCGCCGAGAGCGTCGACCTCGAGGTCGTCGCCCGCAAGACGCCGGGCTTCACGGGCGCCGATCTCGCCAACGTCCTGAACGAGGCGGCTCTGCTCACGGCACGGTCGAACGCGCAGCTCATCGACAACCGCGCGCTCGACGAGGCGATCGACCGTGTGATCGCGGGCCCGCAGCGTCGCACGCGGGTGATGCGCGACAAGGAGAAGCTGATCACGGCCTACCACGAGGGCGGTCACGCCCTCACCGCAGCCGCGATGAACTACAGCGACCCGGTCACGAAGATCACGATCCTCCCGCGCGGCAAGGCCCTGGGCTACACCATGGTCATGCCTCTCGACGACAAGTACTCGGTCACCCGCAACGAGCTGCAGGATCAGCTCGCATGGGCGATGGGCGGGCGCGTCGCCGAGGAGATCGTGTTCCACGACCCGACGACCGGTGCGTCGAACGACATCGAGAAGGCCACCGCGATCGCGCGCAAGATGGTCACCGAGTACGGAATGACGACCGAGGTCGGCCCCGTCAAGCTGGGCGCCGCCTCGGGTGAGATGTTCCTCGGCCGCGACATGGGTCACGGCCGCGACTTCTCCGAGCATGTCGCCGAGCGCGTCGACGTCCAGGTGCGCGACCTCATCGAGCAGGCCCACAACGAGGCCTACAAGGTGCTCAACGAGAACCGCGAGATCCTGGACCGGCTGGCGCTGGAACTCCTCGAGAAGGAGACGCTCGACCACCTCGAGATCGCGGAGATCTTCCGCGACATCAAGAAGCTGCCGCCGCGGCCCCAGTGGCTCTCCAGCAGCGAGCGCCCGGTCTCCGCGCTGCCGCCGGTCGAGGTCCCCCGTCGGCAGCCCGCCGGAGTCGCCGCCGCGACCGAGGCGGACGCCCCGGCCGAGAAGGCCCCCCGCCGCCGCCCGAGCGGTCAGGCGCGACCCGCGACCGCGTAGGCTCGGCCCGTGGCCGTCGACCGTGAGCGCGTGTCCGCGCTGGTGCGGGAGCTCCTCGTCGCGATCGGCGAGGACCCCGACCGGCCAGGGCTCCGACTGACCCCTCAGCGGGTGTCCGAGACGTACGCCGAGTTCTTCTCGGGTGTCGGCGAGGATGCCGCGGCTCCGCTCGCGCACACGATCTCGGTCGCGACCGGGCCGGCTCCCGACACGCTCCCCTCGGGCGCCGTGATGCTCCGAGACATCCGGTTCCGGTCGGTCTGCGAGCACCACCTCCTCCCCTTCTCCGGCCATGCGCACATCGCCTATCTGCCCGGCGAGCAGGTCGTGGGTCTCGGCGCGCTCCCCAAGGTCGTCGACATCCTGGCGTCCCGGCCGCAGGTGCAGGAGCGGCTGGGCGAGCAGATCGCCGACACGATCTCCTCATCGATCGACTGCCGCGGCGTCCTGGTCGTGCTGGACGCGACCCACCAGTGCGTCACGATGCGCAGCGGTCGCCAGTCGGAGTCGTCGACGGTCACGATCGCCGCGCGCGGAGCGTTCGCCGACGCCGTCGCGCGCGCGGAGCTCATCGCCCTGATCGGACGGAACCGCGAGTGACGGTGGCGATCATGGGCATCCTCAACGTCACGCCCGATTCCTTCAGCGACGGAGGCCGGTACGCGGATGCGGAGGCCGCCCTCGCGCACGGACTCCGCCTGATCGCGGCCGGGGCGGACATCCTCGACGTGGGCGGCGAGTCGACCAGGCCGGGCGCGGAGCGCGTGGATCCGTCCACGGAGCAGGAGCGCGTCCTCCCTGTCGTGAGCGCGCTCGCCGCGTTGGGGGCCACGGTCAGCATCGACACGATGAACGCGTCGACGGCCGTCGCCGCGGTGCGTGCGGGCGCCCGCATCGTCAACGACGTGTCGGGCGGCCTCGCCGACCCCGAGCTCCTGCCAGCCGTCGCCGCCGAGAACGCCGAGGTCGTCCTGGGGCACTGGCGCGGCCCGTCCTCCGACATGTACGCGCGCGCCGAGTACGCGGACGTCACTCGCGAGACCATCGGCGAGCTCATCGCGCGCATGGAGGCGGCCGCGGCCGCCGGCATCCCTCCGTCACGGGTGGTCCTCGATCCGGGCATCGGCTTCGGCAAGCGCGGGTCGCAGAACTGGGACGTGCTGCGCGGCCTCCCGCAGCTCGTGGGCGTCGGTCCCCGCGTTCTCGTCGGAACGAGCCGGAAGCGGTTCCTCGCCGAGATCCTGGGTGCGGAAGCGGACGGCGAGGCGGCGACCGAGGCGCGCCGCGACCTCGCGACGGCCGTGACGAGCGCGCTCGCCGCTCGCGCCGGCGTGTGGGGCGTCCGCGTGCACGACGTGGCCGCGACGCGCGACGCGCTTCGGGTCGTCGAGGCCTGGGAGGGATCATGACGTACCCGGCCGACGAGATCACGCTCACCGGATTACGCGCGCACGGCTTCCACGGGGTGTACCCGGAGGAGCGACGGGTGGGTCAGGAGTTCGTCGTCGACGTCACGATGACCGTCGACACGCGGCGGGCCGCGGCATCCGATGATGTCACCGACACGGTGCACTACGGCGAGGTCGCCGAGGCGGTCGCGGCCATCGTCGTGGGTGACCCGGTCGACCTGCTGGAGACCCTCTGCGCGCGGATCGCCGCCGCGCTGTTCGCGTTCCCGCCGGTCGATGCGGTCCGGGTGACCGTGCACAAACCGTCCGCCCCGATCTCCGTCGCCTTCGGCGACGTGAGCGTCACGATCCACCGGGAGCGCGACCGATGAGCCGCCGTCTCGCGCAGGGCTTCTCGGGCGACACCGCGCCGGAGGGGGCCCCCGTGCGCGCCGTCGTCGCGCTCGGGGCGAATCTCGGCGACCGCGCCACGACGCTCGATGCGGCGGTGGCGGCCCTGCGCCGGGTGCCGCTCGTCGAGGACGTGCGCGCTGCGGATCCGATCGAGTCCGTCGCCGTGACCCCCGAGGGTCCGGATGCCGCGGCCCCCGCCTATCTGAACTCCGTGGCCGTCCTCAGCACGCGGCTGGCGCCGAGCGTGCTCCTCTCGTACCTGCACGCGATCGAGGACGCGCACGGGCGGGTCCGGCGCGAGCGGTGGGGCGATCGCACGCTCGACCTCGACCTGATCGTGTACGACGACCTCGTCAGTGACGATCCCGCCCTGACGCTGCCGCATCCGCGTGCGGCGGAACGGACCTTCGTGCTGGAGCCGTGGCTCTCGATCGATCCCGACGCGGCGCTGCCGGGCGCGGGGCGGGTCGACGAGCTGCTGGCGCAACTGAGGAGCGGATCGTGAAGCGCACCGGCGCGGGGGTGCTGATCGTCGCCGGTGTGCTGGGCGTCGGCGCCGGGTTCCTGCTCGACCAGCTGCTGACGGCGGCGGGCCGGCCGACCTTCACCCCGATGGTGAGTCTGCCCATTCTGCTGATCGCGGTCGGGGTGGTCGACGTCGCCCTGGCCATCCCGATCTACCGCACGAGCCGCGGGCACTCGGCGGCGCCGGTGAACCCGTTCCGCGCGGTCCGCATCGCGATGCTCGCCAAGGCCTCGAGCATCGTGGGCGCCGCGGTCGGAGGGATGGGCCTCGGACTCCTCCTCTTCCTCCTCACCCGGCCCACGACTCCCTCGGTAGGCTCGGTGAGCGCGGTGGTGGCGACCGCAGTGTGCGGCGCCGTCCTGGTCGCTGCGGGACTCGTCGCCGAGCATCTGTGCACCATCCGGAAGGACGACGATGACGAACAGCCCGGAGCTCCCGGACTCGACACCCACGATCGCTGACCCTGCCGGTGCGCCGTCCGGTCCGCAGGGGGCGCTGGACTCCGGCACGTTCGACCGCATCCTCGAGCCGCGGAGCCCGCGTCGGCTGCCGCTCGGCGACGGCACCTGGCATCAGCTCGCCCGATCGTACGTGTGGGTGCGGCTGATCTCGCTGGCCCTGTTCCTGGCCGTCGTGCTGGTGGCGGCCTTCGTGCTCGCGCTCCTCACCCGGACGGCGTGGCCCTGGATCCCGGGAGGGGTGCTGTCGGC
>Ga0209952_1000685_pt1 | contig 37954 bp, 38 predicted proteins | sample ThiBiot_750_biof_2_FD_183951 | JGI IMG/M metagenome (GOLD analysis project Ga0209952, IMG submission 183951) | Wastewater bioreactor microbial communities from Cape Town, South Africa - Thiocy_cont_750_biof (SPAdes) | ecosystem: Engineered > Bioreactor > Thiocyanate-remediating >...
CCGTCAGCGACGGGCAGGGTGAACTCGTCGTCGCGCCCTGGTGCCGACCCATCCGCCGCACAGACGGCCTTGAGGGACCCTGACCGTCCCCAAGACTGCATACAGCGCTAATTCAGGAGCCTCCTAGTGCCGCTAGTGCTGCTGGATCTGGTCGATCGATGCGCCGGTCGCCGGCTGGTCCCAGGTGGGCCAGATGGGGAAGAGCGCCATGGCGGCGGACACGAGGAGTGCGGCCGCGACGAGTCGTCGACGGGGCGGTTCGGCATGCCGCGGCGCGGGGATCGTCACGGCTCCCCGCCGGAGCAGCACCAGGCTCGCGACCATCGCGACGAACGCGAAGCCCCACCAACGCCGGTAGTCGTCGCCCACGGCGCTGAGCCCCAGGGCCGCGAGGGCGTAGAGGCTCATCAGGGCGAGGGCCCAGTACCGGCGGGGGTGGCCGAGGCGCGCCCAGAGCAGGGAGGCGGTGAGGACGTAGCAGCCGCCCAGCACCAGCGCGCAGAACAGGATCGTCCACGGCGAGATGCCGACGGTGTGGGCCAGCGCGTCCCCCGTGGTCTGGCCAAGTGCCGAGATCGAGTTCTCCTCGGACCGCGACAGCGGGAACCCGGTCGCCGATTCCCGCTCCATCATGGTGATCAGCATGCCGACGCTCGGGTGCACGGCCAGGGACACCACGGCCAGGGCGAGGCCCGGTAGCACGGCGATCGCCCCGCAGCCGATCCGTTGAACCGGGGTGCGGCCCAGGGGCAGGACGGCGAGCAGCGCGAGCGGGGCGAGGAAGGCCAGCGAGATCTCGAGCGAACCGGCCCCGGCGACAACGGCGAGGGAGATCCCGAGCACGCGCATCAGCGGCAGCGTCCGCCGGCTCGCGAGCAGCACGATCACGGCGACGCACACGACGACCACCGCGTCGTACCGGCCGCGGTTGATCACCGCGAGGGTGAAGGTGAACGGTGAGGCGAGGACCAGTGCCGCCACGACCAGCCGGTCCTGCGCGTCCGGGGTCGCGCGGACGGCTGCGGCCGTCAGCAGGACGAGTGCCGCGAGCACGAGCACGACCAGCAGGGCGGCCACCACCGAGGCGGCCATCACGCCCGGTGGATGCCCCAGGATCCCCTCCAGGACCGCTCCGGGGAGTCCGCGCCGCACGAAGCCGTCCCGGTAGGAGACCCAGTAGGCGCTGGCGTTGTAGTAGCCGGCCATCGTGTCCGGGGCCAGCGCCCCGAGGCCCAGCCACTTGAGGCAGTAGAGCGTGGCCCAGCCGAGAACCGGCACGACGATCCACAGCTGGAACGCACCTCGGGGCCGGAGACCGTGCAGCCGACCGGATGTCCGGCGATGTCCGGTTTCCGTTATCACTGCCGGTCCTTCGGTGGCCGTGACCCAGACGTTACGTATCTGTGACCGCGATTTGTCCTAGCCGTCGATGCTGTCGGCGCGCAGGCGGTCCACCACGTTCTCGTCCCAGCGGTGGGTGCGCATCAGGCGGTAGCGCTGGGCGGCCAGGTGCAGGTAGGCCTCGGCGTCGGTGCGCTCGCCCACCAGGTCGGCGTCGCGCAGCATCCGCAGCACCGGCTGGAACTCCTCGGAGTACCAGCGCCGGGCCACCGTCTCGCGGTCGAGGTAGCGGGCCTCCTGCTGCATGAGCCGGAACCCCCACGCCTCGACGGTCTCGCTCAGCACCGCGTACGACCACGCCGACGTGACGAGGATCGTGCACAGGGCCGGGCCGGGCAGGGGGACGCGGTCGAGGAAGACCCGTCGCAGGTCCTTCGTGATCAGATCGCCGCGGCGGGCGATGCCGGTGGCGTCGACGACCGTGGTCACCTCCGTGACGAACGCGTCGATGGTGCGCAGCCCCAGCGCGTGCGCCACGGAGACGCGGTGGTGCCCGTCGCGGACGAAGTGCAGCTCGCCCACCCGGTAGACGTCGATCGGCGGGATGCTCTCCCCGCGGCGCCGAGCCAGGTCGAGCCGCTCCCAGCGCTCCCGGCTCACCGCCGACCGGGGGCGGAACCAGCGGTCGAAGTCGCCCACCCGGTCGACGCTGCCGACGATCGTGTCGAGGTCGATCACCAACAGCCCGAGGTCCCGCTCGCCGGTGCGGCCCAGCGCGGCCACGACCTCGTCGAACGGCAGGATCTCCGACACGTCGTCGGGCTCGCGGCGCAGCCAGCCGGCCAGACGCGAGAGCACGGCGCGGCGGCGCATCCGGCTGAAGTCGTTCTGCGCGTCGGCCCGGGGATAGCCCGTGTCCACCACTAGAGCTCCAACAGGTGTCGGCCGACGACGTTGACGACGCGGGTGGTGCCGACCAGCCGGTCGGGGGTGGGCCGACCGTAGGGGTGGATGTGCCCGTGCACCAGCAGGCGCGGCGACAACGCGGTGACCACGTCGTGCAGGCACTCGAAGCCCAGGTGGGGACCGTCCTCCCGGTCGCCGCAGTGCCGGGGCGGGGCGTGGGTGAGCAGGATGTCGACGCCGCGCCCGTCACGCCGGGTGGCCCGCCGCGCCCGCCGCACCAGCCGGCGGGCGCGCCGGGCCTGTTCGCGCTCCGTCCACTGGTTCGGACCCGGTCGGTAGCGCACGCAGCCGCCCAGCCCGGCGATGCGCAGCCCGCCGACATCGACGACGTGCCCGTCGGCGTCGACCCAGCCCGCCGGGGGAGCGCCGTCGATCTCGGGGTCGTGGTTGCCCGGCACGAGCACGCCGGGCCGGTCGATGCGGTCGACGATGCCCGCGAGGTAGTCGAAGGGCAGGTCCCCCGCGGCGACGACGAGATCCACCCCGGGCTCCGCGGTGGCGACGACCAGCGCCCACGGCTCCACCTCGTCGCTCACCGCCAGCGCCCGCACCATCGAGGACACGCTACGGGTCTGCGCGCACGACGGCGCCGCATGCGTCAGGATGGCCTGCGTGAGCTCCTCCAAGCCCGGTCCGCAGCCGGGCCGGATCGACCAGACCAACGTGTCACGCTCCTTCGACGTGCACGCCCGCAACTACGACAAGCTCGTCAACGCCAACCCGGGCTACCACGAGCACCTGCGGATGTCGGCCAAGCGGATGGGCATCGGAGGCGACGGCGCGGGGCTGCGGCTGCTCGACCTCGGCTGCGGCACCGGCGCGTCCACCGCGGCGCTGCTCGACGCGGCCCCCCAGGCCGACATCACCGCCGTCGACGCGTCGGTGGAGATGCTGGCGCAGGCGCGGCGCAAGACGTGGCCGGCGCACGTGCGGTTCGTGCACGGCAACGCCGAGGAGCTCGAGCGGGTCGTCACCGGGCCCTACGACGGCATCATGGCGGCCTACCTGCTGCGCAACCTCACCGACCGCAACGCGGCGCTGCGCAGCTTCCGCAAGCTGCTCAAGCCGGGGGCGCCGCTGGCGCTGCACGAGTACTCGGTGGCCGACTCCGCGCGCAGCCGGGCGGTGTGGACGGCCGTCTGCTGGGGCGTGATCATCCCGATGGGACGCATCCGCACCGGCTCCGCCGACCTCTACCGCTACCTCTGGCGCAGCGTCCTGGACTTCGACGGCGTCGAGGCCCTCACCACCCGCATGCACGCCACCGGCTTCGACGACGTGCGCGTGCAGACGGTGCCGGGCTGGCAGCAGCACATCGTGCACACCTTCCTGGGCCGCAGCCCCGGTGTGCCGCCGACGGCGGACGACCCGGACGCGCCGACCCCGCCCGAGGGCATCGACCTGACGAAGGACTAGCGGGGACTAGCGGGGACTAGCGGGGACTAGCGGCGCGACCGCAGCTCGTAGCGGCGTTCGGCGTAGACGATGTCGTCGCGCCACAGCCGCCGAGCCGTGGAGGTGATCATGGGACGGAGCAGCCCCGCCACCCGCCGGGCGTGACCGAAGCCCGGCCGGTCGGAGTGGGCCACGACGGCCTCGATCACGGCGGTGCGGGCACGACCGTCGGGCTCCGGGCGCAGCGGCGTCGCGTGCGTCTCCACGACCGAGCCCGCGCCCTCACCGTCGACGATCTCCATCGTGATCGTGCGGGGGTCGGGGCAGCTGAACTCGGCGAACACCGGCACCCCCAACCGCTTCCCGACCGTGAAGGTCACCTCGACGAGAAGTCGGTCCTCGGCCGGATCGGGGTCGGCGGGCGGGGTGGACACCACCCGTAGCCCGGCGAACGAGTACGGGTGCAGCCAGTCGCCGTGCCAGGGGTCGAGCCGGTTGGCGATGACGTCCTGGGGCTCGCAGTGCCCGATCACGGTGGCGACGGCGGACAGGCTCCGCCCGGCCGGCGGGCGCGGGCCGAGCACCGGCGCGTCGAGCAGCGGACCCTCCGCCAGGTCGTCGAGCCGCACCCAGGCCAGCACGCCGTCGTCGTGCGCGGGCAGCGTGCGCCAGCCGGGGCGCCCGGCGGCGCCCAGGGCGAGCCCGTGCCAGCGGCACACCAGCTGCCCCTCGTGGACGGGCGCGTCGCACAGCGCGGCGCCCAGGTGCGGGCAGGCGCCGGGCCCGACGTGCAGGGCGCCGTCGTCGTCGCGCCACGCCACCAGCTCGCGCCCGGCGACGACGCGGCCGAAGGCCCTGCCCGGGCGCACCTCACGGCTGCCGGCGAGCACGAACCAGCCGCCCGACGGCCGGGCGAGGGCCCGGTGCAGCGCGGCGCGGATCTGCCCGGGCTTCGCGTCGGCCCAGGTCGGTCGCTGCTGGTCCCAGGCGGGACGGCGCAGCCTGCGCAGGGGATTGACCGGTCGGTCGTTCACCCCGTCAGGCTAGGGCCTCACAGCCATTGGTTCTTCCTGAAGTTGCGGTAGAGCGTGCCACAACACACCAGGATGACCAGCCAGACCGCCGGGTAGCCGTACGGCGAGTCCAGCTCGGGCATGTACTTGAAGTTCATCCCGTAGATGCCGGCGATCATCGTGGGCACCGTGATGATCGCGGCCCACGCGGTGATCTTCCGCATGTCGTTGTTCTGCCGCATGCTGATCTTGGCCAGCGCCGAGTCGACGAGGGTGGTGAGCAGCTCGTCGAAGCCGCTCACGCGCTCGGTGACGTTCGCGAGGTGGTCGTCGACGTCGCGGAAGTAGGAGCGCACGTCGTGGGGCACCAGCGAGCTGTAGCCCTCGGCGAGCTTGCGGATCGGCCCCGTCAGCGGCACCACCGAGCGGCGCAGCTCCAGCACCTCGCGCTTGAGGACGTAGATCTGCTCGGAGTCCATCTGCGACTTCGGCTCGAAGACCTCGGCCTCGATCTCGTCGATGTCGGTCTCGATGGCGTCGGTGACCGCGATGTAGGCGTCCACCACGTGGTCGGCGATGGCGTGCAGGACCGCCGCCGGGCCCAGGGCCAGCTGCTCGGGGTCGGCCTCCAGCGCCTCGCGCACCTTGTGCAGGCCGCAGTGGTCGCCGTGACGGACCGTGACCACGAAGTCGGCGCCGACGAACGCCATGACCTCGCCGGTCTTCACGAGCTCCGTGGCCGTGGTGGGCTCGGCGTGCCCGACGTAGCCGACCGTCTTGAGCACCATGAACAGGCTGTCGTCGTAGCGCTCGAGCTTGGGGCGCTGCTTCGCGTGCACCGCGTCCTCGACGGCGAGCTCGTGCAGGCCGTAGGTCTCGGCGATGGCGTTGATCTGGTCGTTGGTGGGCTCGTGCAGCCCGATCCAGACGAACCCCTCGTCGCGGCGGCGGACCTCCGCGATGGCGGCGTCGTGGGTCCAGCGGCCGTCGAGGCGCTTGCCGTCGATGTAGACGGCGCAGTCCACCACGTAGGCGGACATGGGCACGTGCAGCTTGGGCAGCGGCACGACGGGGCGGCGGGCCCGGATGACAGGACGGATCGAGGACAGGGCAGGCACGGGTGACCTCCGGACAGGCGGGACGAGGCGGATCACGCGCCCCGAATCCGGGAGGCCTAGGCGGGCTCCGTGTCGTGGGCGCGGCGACTACTGCAACCGGGTGCCGTCGGCACCGCGCTCACCTCCTCCACCTGAGTCGAGCGACACAGCAAGATCGCCGTACCGCGGGATAGATTACGCCTTCACCAGGGTCATCGGCGATGGAGGCGACAGCGTTGCAGTTCGGTCGGTACTACGAGGAGTTCGAGGTCGGCGCGGTCTACAAGCACTGGCCGGGCAAAACGGTCACCGAGTACGACGACCACCTTTTCTGCCTCCTGACGATGAACCACCACCCCCTCCACATGGACGCGAACTACGCGGCCGAGACCACCGAGTTCAAGCAGAACGTGGTGGTCGGCAACTACATCTACTCGTTGCTGCTGGGGATGTCGGTGCCCGACGTCTCGGGCAAGGCGATCGCCAACCTCGAGGTGGAGTCGCTCAAGCACACGAAGCCGACGTTCCACGGCGACACCATCTACGGCGAGACCGAGGTGCTGGACAAGACGCCGTCGAAGTCGAAGGACGACCGGGGCGTCGTCTACGTGGAGACGCGCGGCTACAAGCAGGACGGCACGGTCGTCTGCACGTTCCGCCGCAAGGTCATGATCCCGAAGAAGTCCTACGGTGACGCGCGCGGCGGCGAGCAGCCCGGCCGTCCCGTTCCCCAGGTCTGATCCGATCCGGCAGCGCTCCCCATTCCGCCAGCGTCTCCACGAGCAGGTCGACGAGGGGGAGCGCCGCCAGGTCGGCCGCGTCGCACCAGCGCGCGTCGAGCGCGTCGTCGCCGGCGCGCAGCTCGCCGCCCGTCACGGTGCAGCGGTAGTCGGCGATGGTGAACGGGCCCCGTTGCACCCGGCCGACGAGCTCGCCGGGCCGCACTGTGAGACCGGTCTCCTCGTGCATCTCCCGCACCAGTGCCTCGGCGTCGGACTCGCCCGCCTCGACGCGTCCACCGGGCACGGACCAGAGGCCCCGACCAGGGTCGTTGCGCCGCCGGACGAGCAGGATCCGCCCGTCGGCGTCGTAGGCGAGACCCCCCACACAGGGGACGCTGTCGCTACTTTCGGTCATCGATCGTGACCATACGGGCCCGCGTGCCGGATACCCACGGACGGCCGGGTGCGGTACAAATCAGCTGTCGGGGGTTGGCTTCGTCATGCAGAACGGTGGAAAGCAGTGGACGTGAAGAAGATCGTTGGGCTACTCGTGATCGCGTTGCTCATCTTCTTCGTGGTCACCCAGCCGGACAATGCGGCCAACTCGGTGCAGAACATCGGCAGCATCCTGAAGAACGCGGCGGAGTCGGTCACCCGGTTCTTCACCAGGATCGTCTAGCCCGTGCTGGCCCCGCGGGAGATCGACGAGTACCTGCTCCCCACGGAGCGTCGGGTGATCCGCGTGCGTCAGCACTGGGCGTTCATGACCAACCACATGACGGCCACCGCGCTGTTCCTGCTGGTACTGGTCATCGCGCAGCGTTATCTGCCGGAGAGCGTGCTGTTCGACAACATCACGTTCTATCTGGCCCTGGTGGCCGTGCTGCGCTTCACGGTCCTCACCATGCTGTGGTGGATCGAGCGCATCGTCATCACCGACAAACGGGTGATGCTCGCGCAGGGCATCATCGTGCACAAGGTCGGCATGATGCCGCTGGGCAAGGTCACCGACCTCACCTTCGAGCGCTCGCTGGGCGGGCGCCTGATGGGCTACGGCACGATCATCGTCGAGTCGGCGGGCCAGATCCAGGCGCTCAACCGCATCGACTACCTGCCCCGGCCCGAAGAGGTGTACGAGGCGCTGTCGGAGCTGGTGTTCGGCGAGAAGGGCAAGACCCGCGCCACGGGCATGCTCGCCCGTCCACGCTGGCGCCGCTGATCGGGTTAGCCTGCCCTGTGCCCTCCCCCCGGATCGACCTGCACACCCACTCCACCGCCTCGGACGGCACGGACAGCCCGGCCGGACTCGTGGCCGCCGCGGCCGCCGCGGGCGTCGACGTCCTGGCGATCACCGACCACGACACCACCGGCGGCTGGGACGAGGCCACCGCGGCGCTGCCCGCGGGGATGCGGCTGGTGCGCGGTGCGGAGTTCTCCTGCGTCAGCCCGACGGGGCGCGAGGGCGAGCGGCCGGTGTCGATCCACCTGCTCGGCTACCTGTTCGACCCCGCCCACGAGGCGATCGTGACCGAGCAGCTCCGGCTGCGCGACGAGCGCGTGGAGCGGCTCCGGAAGATCACCGAGAAGATGGCCGCCGACGGCTACCCGGTCGACGTCGACACGGTCTTCGCGCTGGTGGGCGACGGGGCCAGCGCCGGACGGCCGCACCTGGCGCGGGCGCTGGTGGCCGCGGGCGTGGTCGAGTCGGTGAACGAGGCGTTCGCGAAGCTGCTGCACAACGGCAGCCCGTATTACGTCCCGAAGTCCGACACCCCGGTCGAGACCGCGATCGACATGGTGCGCGCGGCGGGCGGGGTGGCGGTGTTCGCGCACTCGCTGGCCCGCAGGCGCGGGCGGGTCGTCGAGCCGTCGGTGATCGCGGACCTGGCCACGAAGGGCCTCGCGGGCGTGGAGGTCGACCACCCCGACCACGCCCCGGAGGACCGTGAGCTGCTGCGCGGCCTGGCCGCCGACCTGGACCTGGTCGTCACCGGCTCCAGCGACTACCACGGCACCAACAAGACCACCCCGATCGCCGCGGAGACCACCGTCCCCGACGCGCTGGACGACCTCGTCTCCCGCGCGGCGGGCGTCGAGATGCTGACGGGCTGAACTCGATACGGTGGGGGCATGACGCAGCTCGGTCTCGACTTCGAGGCGCCGCGGCTCGTCCGGGTCACGCCCAACCGGCTCGCCACGTGGGGTGGCTGCCCACGCCGCTACCGGATGACCTACCTCGACAAGCCGTCCCCGCCCCGCGGCGGGGCGTGGGCGCACGCCACCCTCGGGGCGGTGGTGCACCTGGCCCTGCGGGCCCTGTTCGCCCTGCCCGCCGCCGAGCGCACGCCCGAGCGGGCCGCGGCCCTGGTCGACCGCAGCTGGAGCAGCGAGGGCTTCCGCGACGCGGAGCAGGCCCGCCGCTACCGGGAACGGGCTCGCGTCTGGGTGGCCGACTACGCGGAGCACGCCGCCGGTGACGACGCCGTCGGCCTCGAGCAGTGGGTGTCGGTCGCCACCGGGCGCATCGTCGCCGAGGGCCGCGTCGACCGCATCGACCGTCGCGGCCCGGAGCTCGTCGTCGTCGACTACAAGACGGGCCGCGCCCCCACCGTCGACGACGCCCGCCGCTCCCGCGCGCTGGCCCTCTACGCGGTGGCCACCGAGCGCACGCTGCGGCGCACGTGCACCCAGGTGGAGCTGCACCACGTGCCCACCGGTGAGGTGGCGGCGTGGCGCCACGACCGCGACTCCCTGCGCGAGCACGTCCGCGCCGCCGAGCGTACGGCGGGGGAGCTGGCCGACGCCACCGACGCCCTCGACGGCGGTGGCGACGCCGAGGAGCTGTTCCCGCCACGCCCGGCCGAGCACTGCGGCACGTGCGACGTCCGCCGCAACTGCCCGGAGGGCCGGGCCGCGGCGCCCGAGCCGGCCTCCTGGGCCCTGCTGGCGCCATGAGGGAGCGTGCGAGCGAGTCATCGGCACCGACCACCCGCGCGCGGGCCGGCTGGCTGCGCGGGTTCTCCGGCCTGCTCGCCGGCGGGCTGGCCGCGCTCGCCGTGGCGCTGTACGTGGCCTGGTTCGTCGCCGACCGGACGGGCTCGGTGGGCCCGGGAGCCTCGACGCTCGTCTGGGACTCCGTGGCAGCCGTGGCCGCGGTGGCGGCGCAGGTCTATGCCGACCGGCGGGCCGGTGCCCGCGGCGCGGCGGCGGCGGTGGGCGTCGTGGCCGTCACCGCGGCGGTGCTGGCCGCCCAGTGGCTCTTCTGAACGTCAGCAGACCGGCCCGCAGCGTGCGCAGGCCGATGGTGGTCGCCAGGTCGGCGCCCGGCACGCGCGGCAGCCCGTAGAGTTCCTTCGCCCACGGTGGCAGCATCCCGATCGCGATGGCCGCCACGGCGGTCCAGCCGGGGCGGGCGGGCGTGAGGAACTCGGCCCGCTTCGGCAGCGGCGCGAGCATGAGCCGGCGGGCGGCCCGCTTCGCGATGGGGCTCGCCACCAGCTCCGGCCGGACGTCGGCGAAGTAGGCGTCCACCTCGGCGCGCGACGCCGGGAGGTCGGTGGCCCCCAGCAGCGCGCCCGCCCGCACCTGCTCGGCGAGGAACCGGTCCTGCTCGGCGTCGTCGATGAGCCCGAGGCGGCGCACGGCGGCGGCGAACGAGCTGACCTCGGTGGTGTGCACCCAGCGCAGCAGGTCCGGGTCGTCGGCGGAGTACTCGCGGCCCGTCACGGTGTCGATGCCGCGGACGTGGCGGTGGATGCCGCGGACGCGCGCGACGGCCTTGTCGGCGGTGGCCCTGTCGGCGAACGCCAGCGTGGTGACGTAGCCGGCGGTGCGCTCCAGCCGGGGCCAGAAGTCGTCCGGGAACGAGGAGTGCTGGTCGACCCCCGCCATCGCGCGCGGATGCAGGGTCTGCAGGAACAGGGCGCTGAAGCCGCCGATCAGGGCGGCCGGATCGCCGATCACACGGCGGGTGGCGCTGCCGGCCGGGAAGTAGCCGTCGTCCGTGATCACCGTTCCAGCCTCGTCGCCGGATCCCGGGACCGCGAATCGATCATGGGGAATCGATCACTGGGAATCGATCACGACGGCCGGTAGGCGACGACCTCGGAGCCCCGCTGCGCGAGCAGGATGTCGCCCTGAACGGCCAGCCGCACCGGCGCCGTGCCGCCGGCGCCCGGCAGCGGGATCGTGCGCAGGACCGTGCCGCGCCGGGGATCGAGCTCCACGAGACCGCCGGGCACGGGGGCCAGCAGCCCCGTGCCGTACGCGACGGCGGGGCCGAGCGTGCCGGGAGCCGTCCACACCGGGGCCAGGTCGGCGGCGTCCAGGGCGACCGTGGCCGAGCCCGTCCACCAGTACACGCGGTTACCGTCGGTGCTGGTCGGGGCGACCGCGACGGACCGGGCCAGGTCGGCGTCGGGCACGTCGAGGGAGATGAGCCCGATCTGCCGGCCGGTCCGGTCGAGGATCATCAGCCGGGTCGGGGCGGGGAGAGCGACGGCGACGCGGTCTGCCGACAGCGCCACGACGGTGGCCCCGGCGGACGGCAGTGCTGATGGCGGAAGGGGGACCGAGAACTCGACCTGCGGCTTCTCCGCGCCGCCCGACCCGTCGGGTGTGACGACGGTGAGGCGGTCGGTGGTCTCACCGGGGCAGCGCTCGATCAGGCCCAGCCGCGACTGCATGAGCGCGGTGGAGCCGTAGGTGCAGCCCGTGCGGGGCTGCACGCCGACCTGCACGGGGGTGGGGACCGCGCCGTACTCGAGCGTGCGGACGAGGTCGGAGCGCCACACCTCGAGGTAGTCCGAGCCCGTGGCGGCCACGAAGGTGCCGTCGGCGATCAGCCGGGTGCCCGGGTGCACGTCGGGGTTGCTGGACGCGGCGCGGGCCCCGGTGTCGGGGCGCAGCGCGGTGAGCTCGCTGCACCAGCCGGTGGGTCCCTGGTAGAGCGCGAGCAGCCGGCCCGCCCCGTTGTCGGCGCTCGGGAAGCCGGAGCCGACGGTGCACAGCGGGATGTCCCGGGAGTAGCGCCACCGCTCCGCCCCGCTGACGGCGTCGCGCCCGATCACGGTGGAGCCGTCGGCGGTGACCACGGCCGGGCCCGACACCACCGGGGCCGGGGTGGCCCCGCTGGCGGCCCGCCAGGCCTCGGCGAAGCCCGCGGGGACGTCACCGGCCCGGGGTGGCGCGGCGATGGGCGTGGCGGCGGTGCTGTCGGTGGTGGCGACCACCGGGCTCGTGCGCCACAGCACCACGGCCCCGACGAGCACCACCACCGCGATCACCGCGACGGCGATCACGTCACCGCGGCGCCGGCGCTCGGGACGCACGCGGCCCCGCACCACCTCCTGCGTGGGCGGGGCCTCGGGCGTCGAACTGTGGGTCACGCGGTCGAGCTTGCCTCAGCTCGCGGCCGCATCGTCGGCGGGGGAGTCCTGGGACCCGCCCTCGCCACCGGCCTCGCCCCGGCGGCGGGCGCCACCGCGGCGACGGCGCCGGCGCGGCTTGGCGGCACCCTCGGTGCCCCCGTCCGCGGCGGGCCCGGAGCCGGCCTCGGCCGGTGCGTCGGGCACCGCGCTGACGGTGTTCTCGGTGGCGCCGTCGGTGGCGCCGTCGGTGGCGGTGCCGTCGGCGGGCACGCCACCCCGGCTGCGGGTGCGGCTGCGCTCGCGGCGGGGCCGGCGCGGGGCGACGACCTCGTCCTCCGCGGGCTTGGCCCCCCGACGGTCGCGCTCGCCGCTGCGCTTGCGACCACCGTGGTCACCCTCGGTGTCGACGTACTCCGCGTCCAGGCCGGCGCGGGTGCGCTGCGAGTGCGGTAGGCGCCCCTTCGCGTTCGCCGGGATGTTCAGGTCGGTGTAGAGGTGCTCGGAGGTGGAGTAGGTCTCCGGTGCCTCGGGCATGCCCAGCGACAGGTCGTCGGAGATCGTCTTCCACTTGTGGAGCTCGTCCCAGTCCACCAGCGTGACGGCCACGCCCTCCTTGCCCGCGCGGCCGGTGCGGCCGATCCGGTGGACGTAGGTCTTGGAGTCCTCGGGGCACTGGTAGTTGATGACGTGCGTGACGTCGCTGACGTCGATGCCGCGGGCGGCGACGTCGGTGGCCACCAGCACGTCGACCTTGCCGGAGCGGAACGCGCGCAGGGCCTGCTCGCGGGCGCCCTGGCCCAGGTCACCGTGCACGGCGGCGGCGGCGAACCCGCGGTCGGCGAGGTCGTCGGCCACGCGCTGCACGGTGCGCTTGGTGCGGGCGAAGATCATGGTGAGCCCGCGGCCCTCGGCCTGCAGCACGCGGGTGAGCAGCTCGACCTTGTCCATCGCGTGGGCGCGGTAGACGAGCTGGCGGGTGGTCTCGTGCGTGGAGCCCTGGTCGGACTCCTCGGCGCGGATGTGCGTGGGCCGGTTCAGGAACGCGCGGGACAGCGCGATGATCGGGCCCGGCATGGTGGCCGAGAACAGCATCGTGTGGCGCTGCTCGGGCAGCATCCGCATGATGCGCTCGACGTCGGGCAGGAAGCCCAGGTCGAGCATCTCGTCGGCCTCGTCGAGCACGAGGGCCTTGACGCGGCCGAGCACGAGCAGGCGCTGCTCGGCCAGGTCGAGCAAGCGGCCCGGGGTGCCGACGACCACGTCGACGCCCTTGCGCAGGGCGGCCAGCTGCGGCTCGTAGGCGCGGCCGCCGTAGATGGCGGTGACCCGCACGCCGAGGTGCTTGCCGGCGTCGGCGATGTCCTTGGCGACCTGCACGCACAGCTCGCGGGTGGGCACCACGACGAGGGCCTGCGGCACGTCCTTGGTGCGGTCGGCGGCCTCGCCGTCGGCGTCGGCCGCCGGCTGCTCCGACGGCGGCGTGACGCGCTGCAGCAGCGGCACGCCGAAGCCGAGCGTCTTGCCCATGCCGGTGCGGGCCTGGCCGATGATGTCGTCGCCGGCCAGCGCCAGGGGGAGCGTGAGCTCCTGGATGGCGAACGTGCGCTCGATGCCGGCCTCGGCCAGCGCCTTCACGATCTCCGGGCGGACGCCCAGCTCGGCGAAGGTGGGGGACTCGGGCTTGACGGGCGCGTCACCCTGCAGGGGGTGGGCCTCGTCGAGAATCTCCGAGTTCTCGGGTGTGATGTCGTTGTCGACGGACAGGATGATCGCCTCTCTCCGCGCACAGATGCCGGGGCCGGTTCGTCGACCACCGCGAGGGGCGGGAGAACCGGCGAGGCGCTGCACGCACCAGGTCGTTGCGGCCCGTTCCCGGAGTTCCGATCGCCGACCGCGCAGGAGCGCGCACCCACGTCGGGCGCTGCACTGAGCTGCATCCTACCCGGTGGCCCGGCGAGGACCGATGCCGGGCGCGCGGGAGATCGCGTGATCTGCGGTACGTCGTCGCTGGTCGCGGGCACTAGGCTCACGGGCATGGTGACTGCTGCCGACGGGGAAGCCGCTCTGGACGCCGGGGCGGAGCGGGCCACCGTCGATCTGCTGGGGGTGCTGGCCTACGGCGAGCTGTCGGCGTTCGACCGGCTCGCGGAGGACGCCCGCACCGCCCCGTCGATCAGCGGGCGGTCGGCGCTCGCCAAGATGGCCGCCGCCGAGATGGGCCACTTCCGGCTCCTCGAGGAGCACCTCGCCGGTCTCGGTGTCCCCGTCGAGGACGCGATGGCGCCCTTCGTCGGGCCGCTCGACAGCTACCACGCGTCCACGGCGCCGCGCAGCTGGCTCGAATCGCTGGTCAAGGTCTACCTGGGCGACGGCCTGGCCGCCGACTTCTACCGCGAGATCGCGGGCTGGCTGCCCGGGCCCACCGGCGAGCTGGTGCAGCGGGTGCTCGCCGACACCGGGCACAGCGCGTTCGCGGAGCGCGAGGTGCACGCGGCGTGCGCGTCGCACCGCCAGGTGCGCGACCGGCTGGCCCTGTGGGGGCGGCGGCTGCTCGGCGAGGCCGTGACCCAGGCCCAGCACATCGTGGCCGAGCGCGACGAGCTCGCCGACTTCATCATGTCCGGTTCCGGCGACGTCTCCGGCATCGCGACGCTGCTCAGGCGGCTGCAGTCCAACCACGGCAAGCGGATGGCCAAGCTCGGCCTCAACTGAGCCGGGTTCGCGCACGGCGGACGCCCGGGCGCGGCCGCGGCTCCGCCGCGCGACTAGCCTGAGCGGAAACAAGCACCACCCCCGCCACGACCAGGAGGTTCCACCGGTGGACGTCAAGATCGGCATCGCCGAGAGTCAGCGCGAGCTCGTGGTGGCCAGTGAGCAGTCCGCCGACGAGGTCGCGGCGCTGGTCGACGAGGCGCTCAGCGGCGACGGCCTGCTCCGCCTGGTCGACGAGAAGGGCCGCAAGTACGTGATCCGCTCGACGTCGATCGCCTACGTGGAGATCGCCCCCGAGGAGGGGCGCCGCGTCGGCTTCGCCATCGGCTGAGCACCCGACCACGCGAACGCCCCGGGGCCGTCGGTCCCGGGGCGTTCGGCGTCGGTGACGTCAGTCGTCGAGGGTCGGGTCGTCCACCGCGAACGGCGGAGTGCCCACGCCCGTCACCCGGTAGCGGCCCCAGGGGTCGAGGTCGCCGATGCGCGCCTCCGACCGACCGGCGGCGGTGCTGAGCTCGATGCGGCTCGTGGTGGAGGCCAACGCCCTGAGCAGCGCGGGCTCCCTGGGGTCGCCCTCGAGCGTCATGCGGCCGAACCAGTGCAGCTTCCCGTCCTGCGGCTCGTGGCGGGCGTCGAGCAGCACCTGCACCGGCAGGTCCCGCCCGTCGACGGTCAGCGTCGCGGGGCCGGCGTAGCCGTCGTCGTCATCCACCGTTCTCTCCCGTCCGGGGCACGACCCGCAGCGTGGCGTGGGGCGCCTCCACCTGGAACACGTTCACCAGGCCGCCCCAGATGATCGAGCTCAGGTAGCCGGTCAGCGCCGCCCGGCTCATCGTGCGGCGCTCCAGCCACCAGTCGCCCGCACTCTGCACCATGCCGACGAGCCCCTGCGCCCAGGCCTCGGCCCCGCCGGAGTCGAGCTCCAGCGCGCGCAGCCGCTCACCCAGCAGCGTGGTGATCAGCCGGGCGATCTGCTCCCGTGCGTCGTCCACGAGCTCGGCGCCGGTGGTTCGCTCGATCGGGTGGTGCACCACGAAGCGCCACAGCTCCGGCTCGTCCTCGATGCCCGCCAGGAACGCGTCGACGATGCCGTGGATGAGCGCCGGCGGGTCGCCCTCGACGGCCAGCGCGGGCGCCATCCGGGTCATCAGCAGGGCCACGGCCTCCTGCCCGACGGCGCGCTGGAGGTCGGCGCGGTCGGAGAAGTGCCGGTAGAGCACGGGTTTGGTGATGCCGGCCTTCGCGGCGATCTCCGCGACCGACACGGCCGGCCCGTGCGTCCGCACGGCGTCCATGGCGGCGACGACCATCTCCGCGCGGCGTTCGGCCCGCCGGGTCTCGCGGCTGGCGGGTTCCCGCTCGGGGTTGACAGGAGGCTTTTCTCGCGGCACGGTACCAGTGGTAACAGTTACCAGCGGTAACAGCAAGCGAGAGGAGCGCCCGATGAGTGCGCCCACCAAGCCGGTCAACGACCGTGAGGCCACCGCCGAGCGGCTGCTCCGATCGTCGCTCGACCACTCCTACGAGCCCAGTATCGACATCGACTGGGACGCGCCGCTCGACCCCACCAAGTGGGGCATGCCCCAGCACCGCTCCTCGCTCTACGGCACCGACCTGTGGGAGGGCCTCACGGAGGAGCAGCGCAGGACGCTGACCTTCCACGAGGTCTGCAGCGTGGCCCGCATCGGTCTGTGGTTCGAGATGATCCTCATGCAGATGCTGCTGCGCTACTCCTACGACCTCGACCCGCGCACCAAGCACGTCCAGTACGCGCTCACCGAGATCGCCGACGAGTGCCGTCACTCGATCATGTTCGCGAAGATGACGGAGCGCTACGGCGTGCCGGACTACGCGCCCAAGGCCCTCACGCACAACCTCGGGCGCTTCTTCAAGACCGTCGGCTACGGCCCGGCGATGTTCGCCGGCACGCTGTTCGTCGAGGAGATCCTCGACCAGCTCCAGCGCGAGTCGATGCGCGACGAGTCGGTGCAGCCGCTGTCCCGGATGGTCAGCAGGATCCACGTCACCGAGGAGGCCCGGCACGTCCGCTACGCCAAGGAGGAGCTGACGCGGATCATGCCGACCACCAACCGCGCGCAGCTCGCCGTCGGCCAGTACCTCTCGGCCCGCATCGCGTTCGTGGTGGCGCGCAACCTCATCCACCCGGACGTCTACAAGTCCGTGGGCATCGATCCCGAGGTCGGCCGCAAGGCCGCGCTGGCCAACCCGCACTGGCAGGAGACGCTGCGCTGGTCGGCGCGCAAGCTGGTGCCGTTCCTGCGCGAACAGAAGATCATCGGTGGGCCGGCGGAGTTCCTCTGGCGCAAGGCGTACCTGGTCTGATGGGCCGGATCGTCCAGGGTGCCGACGGCGCTCTCCTCAACGTCGAGATCGACGGGCCCGCGGCCGCCCCCGTCACCGTCGTCCTCGCCCACGGCTGGACGCTCGACAGCCGCACCTGGGGTCCCGTCACCCGCTCGCTGGTGGGTGGCACGCCGGCGCGGGTCGTCCGGTTCGACCACCGCGGGCACGGCCGCTCGGCTGCCGTCGCCCCGTCGACGATGACGCTGGAGCAGCTCGCCGACGACATGGCGGCCGTGATCGCCGCCGTCGCCCCGGAGGGCCCGCTCGTGCTGGGCGGGCACTCCATGGGCGGCATGACGGTCATGGCGCTCGCGGAGCGCCACCCGCAGCTGCTCGGGCGCGTGAAGGGCGTGGCGTTCGTGGCCACCGCGAGCGGCGGGCTCGCCGGGCACACGCTGGGCCTGCCCGCCCGTGCGGCCGCGGTGCTGCAGAGGACCGAACCCCGCCTCTACGCCTCGCGCGGCTGGGCCACGCGTCGCAAGCTCGGCAACCCGAAGGTGCTGGCCCCGGCCCTGCGCTGGTTGCTGCTCGGACCCCGGCCGGGTCCCGAGGCCACGCGGATCACGGTCGAGTCGGTGGCGCAGTGCCGCCCGCTCACCGTCTCGGGCTTCCGGGCCGCGCTGGAGGCCCACGAGCGCGACACCGCCCTGGCCGCGTTCGCCGGCATCCCGACGGTGGTGCTCGCCGGGTCGAAGGACCGCCTGACGCCCGTGCGCCTGTCGCGGCGGATCGTCTCGACCCTGCCGTCGGCGTCGCTGTCGATCTTCCCCGGCTCGGGCCACATGCTGCCCGTGGAACGCACGGCCGGGGTGGCGGGCCGCATCAGCGCGCTCGTCAACGGAGCTCTGGCGACGGCGGGATCCGCCGCCGGCTGAGGGGTGTCGTGCCGCTGTCCCGGCTCCCCGGGCAGCGGCACGGCCCACCGCTGGGTGGGTCAGTCGTGGACCAGCGGGAAGCCGGCCAGGCCGCGCCACGCCAGGCTCGACATCAGGGCGACGGCCTCGTCGCGGGGCACCGACTGCTCGGAGTCGAGCCAGTACTGCGCCGTGACCTGGCTCAGTCCCACCAGCCCGACGGCCAGCAGCCGCGCGCGGGCGGGGTCCATACCGGCGTCGGTGGTGACGGCGGAGGCCACCGTGTCGATGCAGCGGGTGAGCGCGCCGTCCACCACCGCCGCGGCCTCGGGCTCGCCGCGCAGGTCCGACTCGAACACCAGCCGGTACGCGTGGCCCTCGCCCGCGACGAAGTCGAAGTACGCCGACACCGCGGCGTGCACGCGCTCCTGGTTGTTGCTCGTGGCGACGATGGCCTTCTGCACGCGCCCGACCAGCTCGTCGGCGTAGGTGGTGAGCAGGGCCCGGTAGAGCTCGAGCTTGCCGGGGAAGTGCTGGTAGAGCACCGGCTTGCTGACGCCGGCCTTCTCGGCGATGTCGTCCATCGCGGCCGCGTGGTAGCCCTGAGCGGCGAAGACGTCGCGGGCGGCGACGAGGAGCTGGGCCCGGCGAGCGCTGCGGGAGAGACGAGCGCCCCGCTGCGTGCTTACGTCTGTCATCGGCGGCACCGTCCCCTTCGCGTGCTGAGCGGCCCACCTTACCCGCCGGTAGCTCCTTCGGGTGGGATCACGCTGCGGAATCGGCGGAGCCGCAGGCTGTTGGTGACGACGAAGACCGAGCTGAACGCCATCGTGGCCCCCGCGATCATCGGGTTGAGCAGCCCGGTGGCCGCGAGCGGTAGCGCCGCCACGTTGTAGGCGAACGCCCAGAACAGGTTGCCCTTGATCACCGCGAGGGTGCGCCGGGAGAGCCGGATGGCGTCGACGGCGGCGAGCAGGTCGCCGCGCACGAGCGTCAGGTCGCTCGCCTCGATGGCGGCGTCCGTGCCCGTGCCGATGGCCAGCCCGAGGTCGGCCGTGGCGAGGGCGGCGGCGTCGTTGACGCCGTCGCCGACCATCGCGACGACCTTCCCCTCGCCCTGCAGCCGGGTGATCGTCGCGACCTTGCCCTCCGGCAGGACCCCGGCCACCACGTCCTCGGGGGCGATGCCGACCAGCGCCGCCACCGTGGCGCCCGCCTCGGCGTTGTCCCCGGTGAGCAGCATCGGCGTGAGCCCCAGCTCACGCAGCCGGCGCACGGCGTCGGCACTGCCGGCGCGGAGGCTGTCGCCCACGACGATCACGGCGCGCGCCACGCCGTCCCAGGAGACGACGACGGCGGTGCGGCCCTCTTCCTGGGCCCGCTCGACATCGGCGCTCAGGGACTCCGGCATCGCGACGTCGTGCTCCGCCAGCAGCGCCGGACGCCCGACGAGCACGGCGTGCGCGATGACCACGTCGCCGCTGAGCTCCGAGACGAGGCCACGCACCCCCAGTCCGGGCAGGCTGTCGAACTCCGACACCCCCGGCAGCTCGCCGAACCGCTCCTGCGCGGCGGCGGCGATCGCACGGCCGACGGGGTGCTCGGAGGCCTGCTCGACGGCGGCCGCGAGGTGCAGGGCCTCACCGGAGTCGACCGCCTCGGCGGCGTGCACGGCGTGCAGCGACATCCGGCCCGTGGTGAGCGTGCCCGTCTTGTCCAGCACGACCGTGTCGACCCGCCGCGTGGACTCCAGCACCTCCGGGCCCTTGATGAGCACCCCGAGCTGCGCGCCGCGTCCGGTGCCGACCAGCAGCGCCGTGGGCGTGGCCAGGCCGAGCGCGCACGGGCAGGCGATGATGAGCACGGCGACGGCGGCGGTGAACGCGACGTCGGCCCCCGCGCCGGAGCCGAGCCAGAACCCGAGCGTGGCGACGGCCAGCACGATGACGACCGGCACGAACACCCCCGACACGCGGTCGGCGAGGCGCTGGACGGCGGCCTTGCCGTTCTGCGCGTCCTCGACGAGCCGGGCCATGCGGGCGAGCTGGGTGTCGGAGCCGACGCGGGTGGCCCGCACGACCAGCCGTCCGGAGCTGTTGGTGCAGCCGCCGACCACGGCGTCGCCGCGGACGACATCCACCGGCAGTGACTCCCCGGTGATCATCGACGCGTCGACGGCGGAGCTGCCGTCCTCCACCACACCGTCGGCGGCGACGGTCTCACCCGGCCGCACGACGAACCGGTCGCCCACGGCGAGCTCACCGACCGGCACCCGCACCTCCCGGCCACCGCGCAGTACCGTGACATCCTTCGCGCCGAGGTCGAGCAGCGCGCGCAGGGCGGCCCCGGCCTGCCGCTTGGACCGCGCCTCCACGTAGCGCCCGGCCAGGATGAACACGGTGACGCCCGCGGCCACCTCGAGGTAGATCGACCCCGCGCCACCGCCCCGCTCGACGGTCAGCGTGAACGGGTGCGTCATGCCCGGCACGCCCGCGGTGCCGAGCAGCAGCGCGTAGAGCGACCATCCCAGGGCCGCGAGCGTGCCCATCGACACGAGCGTGTCCATGGTGGCGGCGCCGTGGCGCAGGTTCGTCCAGGCGGCCCGGTGGAACGGCCACGCGCCCCACACCACCACGGGCGCCGCGAGCACGAGCGAGATCCACTGCCAGTAGGTGAACTGCAACGCGGGCACCATCGCCAGCAGCACGACCGGCACGGCCAGCACGGCCGAGATGACGAGCCGGTCGCGCAGGGGCCGGGTGGGATCCGCGGGGGCGACCTCCTCCTCGGCGGCGGGCGGGGCCGGCAGCTCGGCCGTGTAGCCGGCCGCCTCCACCTGGGCGACCAGCGCGTCCGTGCCGAGCTCCGGTGGGAACTCGACGCGCGCCTTCTCGGTGGCGTAGTTGACGGTGGCGGTGACCCCGTCGAGCTTGTTGAGCTTGCGTTCCACCCGGTTGGCGCACGACGCGCAGGTCATGCCACCGATGACGAGCTCGACCTGGGTGACGGTGGTCATGATCCTTCCCTCGTGGTCAGGGTGAACTCGGCGATGTGCGGCGCTCCGGCGTGCCGGAACGTCAGGAAGACCCGGTAGCCGCCCGAGGTGGGCACGCGGGTGGTGAACGCGATGCCGGGGCCGGAGCGGTCGTCGGGCGCCGGGGCGGGGCTCTCCCCGGGGTCGACGGGGATCTGGGCGAGGTCGCTGCGCCGCAGCACCGTCAGGTCGCCGAAGGAGCCGCCCACCGGTTCGAGATCGGTGACGGCCCGCCCGTCGCGGGTGACGGTGGCGAACACCTGCGACGACCGTCCCGTGACGAGGTCGCCGTCGAGCCGCACCTGGTAGCCGTCCACCTGCGCCACCCGCGTGGGGGCGAACGGGACGGGAGCGAAGTCGCCGGGCGCGAACAGGTCGGTGCCCAGCACCAGCCGGTGCCCGCCCGACGGGGTGAAGCCGGCGTAGAGGCGGTAGATCCCCGGGGCGGGCAGCGTGAGCGGTGCGCGCCAGACGCCGTCGGGTCCGAGGACGGCGGCGGGCTGCTGGAAGCCCGCGGTGTCGCGCCGGACCACCGAGAGCTGCATCTGCGCGGGGTCGAACGCCGTGACGGGCCTGCCGTCGAGGCCGGCGACGGCGAACGCGACCTGCCCCGGCTGTCCGGGGACGAACGTCGTCGCCTGCGGGACGAGTGTGTACCCGCCCGCGGTGGCCGCCAGCCCGCCGGTGGTGAGGTCGACGGTGGCGGGAGCGGTGGACGGGCCGTCGACAACGGGCCCGTGCATGTCGCCCATGTCCACCCCCGACGTGTCGGCGGCCGGCGCGGGGGGCGCGACGGGTGGCCGGGTGGCCGCACCCACACCCCACGCCGCGCCGAAGGCCAGCGCGAGCGCGGCCGCGTACCCGCCCATCCGTACCGCCGTCTGCATCCCGTGCCCGCCTCCGTTCGCGTCCCTCGTCTGTCTCAACGGTGCGCGGGGCCCGTTCGATCTCCCCGTTCACCGAGAAGATACGAGCGGGGGGTATTGACAGCTGCGGTGTCGGTCACGTTTCCTGTGCCGGATGTAACCGCCGGTAACGGGGCTCGGGGGGTGACGTGGAAGAGATCCTCCGGGACTTCGGCACGAACTGGTACGTCTACCTCTCGATGCCGGTGCTGGCCGCGGTCATCGGTTACGTCACCAAGATCCTCGCCATCGAGATGATGTTCAAACCCGTCGAGTTCGTCGGGAAGCCGCCGGTGTTCGGCTGGCAGGGCATCGTGCCGCGGCGGGCGGCCCGGATGGCGAGCATCGCGTGCGACACGATGACCGAGAAGCTGATCAGTCCCGAGGAGGTCTTCGAGCGCCTCGACGCCGAGCGGGTGGCCAAGGAGATCGAGAAGCCGCTCCTGGACAACATCGAGGAGATCACGCGGCAGGTCGCGATCCAGTTCCAGCCCGGGCTGTGGGAGTCGATCCCGGAGGCCGTGCGCCGGATCGTCATCGGGCGGGTGCAGAAGCAGGCGCCGCAGATCGTCCAGAACATGATGGACTCGGTCAAGGACGACATCGACAACGTCTTCGACCTCAAGGACATGGTCGTCACCAACCTGGTGAAGGACAAGGTGCTGCTCAACCGCATCTTCCGGGAGGCCGGCGACCAGGAGTTCGCGTTCATCCGGCGCGCCGGCATCTACTTCGGTTTCGTCATCGGCCTGATCCAGATGGTGGCGTGGGCGGTGTTCCGGCTGCCGATCATCATGCCGATCTTCGGCCTGGTCACGGGCTGGTTCACCGACTGGCTCGCCCTGAAGATGATCTTCAATCCGAAGGAACCCCGGCGCTACCTGGGCCTGTTCGAGTGGCAGGGGTTGTTCCTCAAGCGCCGCAAGGAGGTCGCCGCCGCCTACGGCGCCCTGATCGCCAAGGAGATCATCACCCCGCACAACGTGATCCAGGCCGTGCTGCGCGGGCCGATGTCCGACCGGCTGTTCGCGATGGTGCAGAAGGAGGTGCAGCAGGTGCTGGACGCCCAGACCAGCATCGCGCGCCCGCTGCTCGTCTTCGCGGTGGGCAGCACGAGGTACCAGGAGATGAAGCGGGCGGTCAGCTCGCAGGTGATGGCGGCGCTGCCCGAGACGATGCTGTACGTCGAGGACTACGCCGAGGACGCGATGGACATCCGCAACACCCTGGTGCGGAAGATGCAGGAGCTCTCACCGGAGGAGTTCGAGAGCCTGCTGCGACCGGCGTTCGAGCAGGACGAGTGGATCCTCATCACGGTGGGTGCGCTGCTCGGCTTCGCGGTGGGGGAGCTGCAGCTGCTGATGGTGGAGTACCTCACCCACTAGACGCATGATGCCAAGGTCGATGGTCGTGGGCCCGAGAGTGATCGTTGGACGGGTTGGCCGGTGTGGTCGTTGTGCCCGATCGCGGCGGTCGGGGCGGGTGGTCGCTGGTAGGCCCGCGCGGCGGCACCGGTGATGGTGTGTCCGCCGTGTTCTTCGAGATCGAGCTGCCCCCTTGGTGGTGTCGAGGATCGACTCGATGGTCTGGCGGAGTGGTCGGAGGAACCGGGCCCGCGGCCGTGGTGGTTCTTGTCCGCGATCGTGACCTGGTGGTGGCGGCCCGCCAGCAGGGCGGGGTCGGCGCCCAGGCCGGGACCACGACGTGGCGTTCGGTGGCTTTCGCGCCGGTCAGTGCGAACCCGACCGGTCGCGATGAGGCAGGGCCGCGGGGCCGCGGGAGAGCGGGGAGTGGGAGGCGCGGTGGCCGTACTCAGGTGTAGCCGGCCGGGTCCGGGCGGTGCGTGGTCTCGCGGGAGTGGCCGTACTCGACCGGGGGCGGGTCGACCGCCACACGTCATCGGTGCGCAGGCTGGTGTCGCAGGCGGGTGTCACGGGCCAGGGCGGTGATCGGCCACTCGATGGTCGGGGCCGGTGCGTGGAGTCGTGTGGGGTAATCGGGTTGCTGGGGCAGGGAGTGGAACGGTGACGCGGCCCGGTGACGCGGCCCGGTGACGCGCCGGTTGCGCGCGAACCCGAGCTGTCCGGTTGCCCGGGCGCCGGGGAGGTCACCGGGGCCGGGTTGGTGTCGGGGGATCTCCGCGTCCCGGTCGCCGGCCGCGACACTCCTTTCACCTGGGCTCGCGGGTCGTGATCGCCGGGTGCTGAACGCCGAGGTTCGCCGGTAGTAGTGGCGGGCGTGGGCGGCGACGACCAGAGACCAGCTCGGGTCGCTGGGTCAGGTGATCGGCGCGCAGCAGCGCCTCACGTGCTGCGGGTCCGGGGCGGCCCCGGGCAGCTGCGGGTGCGCGCGCCTCGACCAGCAGGCGAGCGTGTCGTCTGGTCAGGCGATGTCGAGGAGGTGGACCATCGGGCGTTGTCGCGGTTTTCGCTCGATGTCGATCCAGCCGGGCGGGATGAACTCCGGACGCCCACCGTCCAAGCGGACTTCCCAGTCGGAGTGGTGGATCAGCCGGTGACACGGCCGGCACAACATCACGCAGTTCTCCACGCAGGTGGGTCCGTTGTTCTCCCATTCGAGGACATGGTGGATCTCGCACCACGACGGCGGCCGCCCGCAGCGGGCGCAGCCGCCGTCGCGGGCGGCGACGGCGCGGCGGATCCCGTCGGGGATCACCCGGGTGAGCCGGCCGACATCCAGCGGTTGACCGGGGCCGTTCATCACGACCGGCACGACTCCCGCGTCGCAGGCCAGCATCCGCAGCGACTCCGGCGTCAGGGTGCCCCCGAAGTCCAGCATCGCCGCGCGGGCCCGCTGCTGCAGGTCCTCCAACCGGATGATCACGTTCAGGTGGGGTCGGTGGCCACCACGGTCGGGTATCTCCCCGTGGGTCAGGACCTGGGTGCAGAGGTCGGCGAGCGCTTCCGCCTGGCGTTGCGGGGTGGTGCGTTGGTCGTCGCCGGTCACGGGGGTGGAGTGGGCGTCGAGGGCGGTGGCGACGGTGTCGAACAGGGCGGCGTCGTCGAACCGGCCGGTGATCCGCCCTCCCGGCCCGCCGCGGTGGCGGCGGACGTGGAGTTCGTTGACCTGGGGGGTGGGGCGGTCGTCGGGTTCGGGACCGTCGGCGTCGAGGGCATCGACCATCGCGGTCCCGATCGACAGCAACGGGGTGGGGCTGGTCTCGACGGCCTGTCCGGCGAGGATGGTCTCGACCTCGGCCCATATCTGCGGTGCGAGCCGGGCGGCGGCGTCGGTGCCCAGCACCTTGCCGATCACCTCGACGTGACGCAGCCCGATCCGGCCGTCCTCGAACGCCGCGGCGGTGGCGGGCAGCCGGGGTGGGAGCACGGTGCCGTCGAGCCCGACACGCTGGCACACCTGCTGCGCGCCCAGGACGCGGCGGCGGGCGTCGGCCCACTCGCAGCCCAGCAGGTCCGCGACCGCACCGATCGGGTTCTTGTAACCGCGGTCGGCGAACACCCCGCGGCGTTGCAGCGCGGCGACGGTGTGGACGGCGATCAGGTCGAGCCGGCGTGCGGCGCCTTCGCAGACGGTGAGAACGGAGAGCATCTCGGTGTCCCCGGCGGCCGGGCCGGCGGCATGGGCCAGCGTGTCGAGGGCCTCGGTGAGGAGGTGCTGCGCGGGAGCCAGCCGGCCGGTGGGCATGCCTTGATTCTAGTCGAACAGACGTGCGATTGCTACGTGTTTGCGCAGTTCAGGACACTTTCCGTGTTGCCTGGGGGTTGAGTCGCCCGGGGTGCAGGGTCAGGTCCGACCGCGGGCCTGAGGTTGGTGCCGAGCACAGGGCCGGGCACGACAGGATGATCTGAGTGTTCGGCGCGGGGACCAGCTGACGTGGGGCCGGTCGGATGCGGCCGCTCGCGGGCGACCGTGTCGCACGGACCCCACCGGATACACCGAGCACGGCCAGGGCCCCCGGGCCGCTGACCGCCCCACCACCAGTTCCTGATCACGGACAAGAACCTGTGGCCGTGATCTGGGCCCATGGCCACCGACCATCGACCCCGGAATCAGTCATCGAGCCGAGCGGATAGTCAGCGGCTATCGCTCTCCGATCTTGGACGGGGTCACCGGGCGATGCTTCCGTGGTCCCGTGACCGATCTTCGTATCCAGCCCGTCCTGTCCGATCCCTCGACGATGCTCGTGTCCTCGACACCGGTCGTCGGGGCGACCGGCGTCGTCGGTGTGGCGTCCGGGGCGGCGCACGCATGACCGCCGCGCCACCGCCCCTGCCTGCTGATCACCGGCGCGACCGGTGGGATCGGCCTGGCGACCGCCCGCCAGGCCCTCGACCAGGGCTGGAACCTCGTGCTCACCGGGCGTTCCGCACGAGTGGACGAGGTAGCCGAGCAGGTCGGGCCGCCGGAGCGGGTGCGCGGCATCGTCGCCGACAGCACCGATCCCGACGCCCTGGTCGCGGCCGTGCGGCTCGCGGATGGGGCATTCGGGGGTTGTCCGCGGCGTTCGTCAACGCCGGCGTGACGGCCGGCCCTGGCAGCTACCTCCCCGGCCCGGCCGCGCCGGTGGAGGGCTGGCGGGAGATGGTGTTGACCAACGTGCTCGGCACGGCGCTGGCCGTCAGGGCCGTGCTGCCGGCGCTGGTGGCCCGCCGCGGACGGTTGGTGCTCACCGGCTCGGTGCTCGGCCGCCACGCGTTGCCGGGCTCGCTGTACTCGGCCACGAAGTTCGCGGTCGCCGGCATCGCCGAGACCGTGCGGCTGGAACTGGTCGGCACCGGCGTCGGTGTCACCCTCGTCGAGCCAGGCCCCGTCGCCACGCCGTTCGCCGGCGGTAGTAACCCCACCGGGCCGGCGCTGGGTGCCGACGACGTCGCGCGTGCGGTCTGTTTCGCACTCGCTCAGCCCGACGGGGTCGAGGTCAGCGAACTGTTGCTGCGCCCACACGGTGCGACCCCATGACCTGGGCGAGCCGCAGCAGTAACCGGACGTCCAACACGGGAGCGGGCGCCGGGTTCGTCGACGAGTTCGTGAGTCGGGTCGCCGATGCGATGTCCAGCCATGCGACAGACTGGTGCGGCTCGGCCGCGATGGCCGGGCTCCGACGCGTGTTGACCGACAGGGCGGTGCACAGACGTGGCTTCGTCGCGCAAGCGGGAGATATCCGAGGAGACGCGCCGACGTCTCGTGGACGCGGCGTTCGAGCTGGCGTCCGAGGGCGGATCGACGGCGATGTCGATTCAGGCGGTCGCAGAGCGGTCGCAGATCAGCCGAGGGTCGGTCGCCTGGCACTTCGGATCGAAGGAGGGCCTGCTCATCGCGGTCGTCGACAACGCGTTCGCCTGGGGAATCGGGTTCATCTCGAACCGTCTCGCCGAGGCCGCCCACCCCGGCGTGGAGGCGTTGATCGAAGCGAACTTCGCGCTCATGACGCAGCCGAAGTCGCGCATCTTCTCGACGATCCTGCTGGAAGCGCTGGCGAATGACTCGCCGATCCGTACGACCTACGCCGCCCGCTACGTCGAACTTCGCTCGACCTACGCCCGTTACCTGAGGTCGGTCGCACCTCAGATCGGCGACGTCGATGCCGTCGCCGTCGCCCTGCTCGGAAGCACGCTCGGTATCAACATCCAGTACCACCTCGATCCAGCTCGCGTCGACCGGCGTTCGGCAGTCGACGCACTGGAGCGGGTATACGCGCAGGCCCTCGCTCGCCGCCGGGCGACCTCCTCCTAGCAACGTCCCGAGCCGGCACGCGCGGCAGGAGCCGCTTGCCTTGACCGACCGTCCAGTTCTATGTTGATCGTCCAAGTTGTCGACCGTGGACGGCGAAATGACGCTCATCGACCTGACCCGCACCATCGACCCGGCAGACCGGGAGCGTCTGCCCGAGGCGATCGCACCGCTCGCACGCGTGCTGCTCCCCGACGTTCACTACATGCACCCGGCCGGTGAAGGAAGGGACGAGTTCGCCCGTGCCATGTCGTGCGACGTCACCGATCTTCCCGACGGGGAGGGCTGGGGAGCGGAGATGATCACCGCCTTCAGCTCGCACCTCGGCACCCACGTCGACGCTCCACTGCACTACGGCTCAACGTGCGAGGGTCGCCCGTCGCGCACCATCACCGACATCAGCAGCGATGAGCTGTACTGCGAGGCGTTCGTCCTCGACCTCCGAGGCCGATGCTCGGCAGCACAACCCATCACCGTCGAAGCACTGAGCGACGCGTACGCGGCGGCCGGCGCGCCCGCCTCCGATGGATGCGCGGTGCTGCTCCGCACCGGACAAGAGAACTACGACATCGGCGACATGGGCTTCTTCAACTACCCCGGCATGTCACGTGCAGGCACGCTCTACCTCGCCGACCTCGGCGCCACAGTACTCGGCACCGACGCGGCGGGATGGGACCTGCCCTTCACCGTGATGGGCGACGCCTTCCGGAGGACCGGGGACAACTCCGTGCTGTGGGACGGACATCGCGCCGGACGCGAGCGCGAGATCTTCATCGTGCAGCAGCTCACCAACCTCGCTGCACTGCCGCCTTCCGGCTTCCGAGTCGCCTTCTTCCCGATCAAGCTCGCCCGAGCCAGCGCCGCCCCGGCTCGCGTCGTCGCGTTCACCTGAGCGGAGGTACCGACCGTGAAACTCGCAACCGTGCGTACCGCATCCGGTGCCCAGCACCCAGCGCTCGTCCTGGACGACGGTGCGTCCTACCTCCTGTTGGACCTCGCGTGGCGAACGCACACCGGGTCGGACTCCGGACACCTGCGGTCGATGCTGTCGATCATCGACGGAGGCGACGAAGCGCGACAGCAGATCGACGACGTGTCGCACGTCGCGCCCGACGTCGCCTGCGTCGACGCGGACCAGGTGCGACTGCTCCCGCCGCTGCCCGACCCCCGCCAGATTCGCGACTTCGGATGCTTCCCCGACCACTTCCGCAACGCGCGGGCACGCCGTGACGGCGTCCCGCCCGCCTCCGTCGTGCTGCCACCGATCATGCTGGAACGCCCGCTCTACTACCTGGTCAATCGTCTGGCGTTGGCCGGTCACGACGACGACATCGCGTGGCCCGCCTACTCCCACGTCCGCGACTACGAACTTGAATTCGCGTGCATCCTCGGACGCGGCGGGTGCGACATCGCGGCCTCGTCCGCCGACACACACATCTTCGGCTACACGATCTTCAACGACTTCTCGGCCCGGGACACGCAAGCCGAGGAAGTCGCGAGCGGACTGGGGATGAGCAAGGGCAAGGACTTCGACCGCGCCAACAGTTTCGGGCCCTGGATCGTCACAGCCGACGAACTCACCGACCCCTACCGGCTCGACATGGTCGCGAGGATCAACGGAGAGGAGGTGAGCCGCGGCAGGACCGAAACCATGCACCACCGCTTCGCCGACCTGATCGCCTTCACCTCGACCGCGACCACCCTGCACGCCGGAGAGATGCTGTGCTCCGGCACCGTGGCGACCGGATGCGGGCTGGAAACCGGCTGCTTCCTGCAACCGGGTGACACGATCGAGCTGGAAGTCAGCGGCATCGGGACCTTACGCAACAAGGTCGTGTCGTGAGCGAAGCCGTGCACGTCGTCGGAGTGTCGTGCACCCGGTTCGGACGCCACCCGGACCGCGGCGCCGGGACCATGGCACGGCAGGCGCTCTCCGACGTGCTCGCCGACGCCGGCACGCACCTTCGCGACGTCGGTGCCGTGTTCTACGCCAACGTCAGCCAGAAGGCGGTCGAAGGGCAACACATGATCCCGGGCCAGGTCGCGCTGCGCCCGGCCGGCGTGACGGGGATCCCGGTCGTCAACGTCGAGAACGCGTGCGCCGGCGGCGCTACCGCGTTCTGGCTGGCCGTCGCGCACGTGCGCTCGGGACAATCACCCGCGGCGGTTGCGGTCGGCGTCGACAAGCTGGTCCTGCCGGACGCCGCCGCGGCGCTGGCGGTGTTCGACGGCGCGCTGGACCGGGCTCACCGCTGCACCGCCCTGCGGACGCTCAACCGAGTGGCCGGCGTCGCGCACGAACCAGGAGAGCACGAAGGTGCTCAGGATCGCCGATCGGTGTTCATGGACATCTATGCGGCACTCGCCCTCGCGCACATGAACCGCTTCGGGACAACCGCACGGCAACTCGCGACCGTCGCAGCCAAGAACCACCTCCATTCGGTCGACAACGAACGCGCCCAGTACCGACGACCGTTCACCGTCGACGACGTGCTGGCGGCTCGGACGGTTGCGCATCCCCTCACGGTGCCGATGTGCTCACCGGTCAGCGACGGCGCCGCCGCCGTGCTCGTCGGCAACACCGACTTCGCGGCCTCCCTGCCCACCCCGGATCGGCACGTCACCGTTCGGGCCAGCGTCCTGGTCAGCGGCTCCGACCGCGAACCCGACGACGTCGAAGCGCACCTGGGCCGCAGGGCCGCCATCGCCGCCTACGAACAGGCGGGCCTCGGTCCGCGGGACGTGGACGTCGCCGAGGTGCACGACGCGACCGCCTTCGGAGAGATCCAGCAGACCGAGAATCTCGGCTTCTGCCCCATCGGCGACGGAGGCCAATGGGCGGAGTCGGGCGCCAGCGCGCTCGGCGGCCGATTGCCCGTCAATCCGTCCGGGGGCCTGGTGTCGCGCGGCCACCCGGTGTCGGCCACCGGGTTGGCGCAACTGTTCGAGCTCGTGACGCAACTACGAGGAGAAGCCGGAGCGCGGCAGGTCGACGGCGCCCGAATCGCAGTGGCCGAGAACGGTGGTGCCCTCTACGGAGTCGAGGAAGCCGTCGCCGCGATCTCCGTTCTCGAGAAGGGGTTCCGCCGGTGACCCAGACCGACGATGCTGTGCACACCCCGGTTCGTTACGCCGACCTGATCCTCGCCGCGCTCGACCGGAGGCCCGACCGCGCCGCCTTCCACTGGCGTGGCGACAGCGAGCCAGCGGTGGGGTCGTACGCCGACGTCGCGTCGCACATTCGGCGCCTGTCCACCGCGCTGAGCAACCTGCGACTCGCACGCTCGGACGGCATCGCCTTGCTGGCCGGTCCCCGGCCCGAAGCGTTCATGGTCATGGCTGCGGCCTGTCACGCGGGAATCCGCTATACCGCCCTGCACCCGATGGCAACGCACGTCGACGACGCCTTTGTCCTACGCGACAGCGGCAGCGCCGTCCTCGTCGTCGACGACTCCCGTTTCGACGAGCGCACCAACGCCGCACGAGACGCCGTTCGAGTTGTCCCGTTGCGCCGGCTCAACGACCTCTCCCGCGACTCCGCTCCGAGCGCGAACATCTCGGCGGACGCCACCTACCTCTTCTACACCGGAGGTACCACCGGTGAGCCGAAGGGGGTCATCCTGCGCGACCGATCGCTCACCGCGAACGCGTGGGCCAGCAGTACCTGGGATTGGCAGCACGACACCCGATTCCTCATCACCACGCCCATGTCGCACGCGGCCGGGCTGCTGGTCGCCCCCGGACTGCTGCACGGAGCCGACTTCCACATCCACGACCGGTTCGACCCGGCGCGCGTCCTCCACGCGATCGAGCACGACGGTGTCAACACCACGTTCCTGGTGCCGACCATGCTCTATTCGCTGCTCGACCACCCGGAGATCGCAACCGCGGACCTGAGCGGGCTCCGATGGATCCTCTACGGGGCGGCGCCCACGGCTCCGTCTCGCATCATCGAGGCACGAGAACGATTCGGGGCCGTCCTCACCCAGCATTACGGTCAGGCCGAGGCCCCGAATGCGCTCACCACGCTCGACAAGTATGCGCACTGCACGGACGACCACTCCGTTCTGTCCAGCTGCGGCCGCGTCATGCCGGGTGTCACGCTGACGATCCTCGACCACGACGGCAACGCAGTTCCACCAGGCATGCCAGGCGAGCTGTGTGTACGCGGCCCGCTCGTCATGCACGGCTACTGGAACAAGCCCGACGAGACCGCCGCAGCGCTCGCCGGCGGCTGGCTGCACACCGGCGACGTCGCAACCTGCGACGAGAACGGCCTCATCAGCATCGTCGACCGCTCCAAGGACATGGTCATCACCGGCGGCTTCAACGTCTACCCGCGGGAAGTCGAGACGGCCTCAGTGCGCACCCCAGCGTCGAGCAGTGCGCCGTCTACGGCGAGCCGGACGAACGCTGGGGCGAGGCCGTCATCGCTGCCGTTGTGACGAGAGCGGGGCACGAAGCCGATGCCGATCTCCTGATCTCACACGTGCGCACGGCCAAGGGAGGTGTGTGCACGCCGAAACGGATCGACTTCTACGAGCGCCTTCCGTCGACCCCGCTGGGCAAGATCGACAAGAAAGCGCTCCGACGGCGGGCTCGGTTCGACGCCATCTGACCTTCCCCCCGGTTCGGCGGACTCCGACCTCGAGTCGGCGCGGGACCGCCCGGGCCGCCACCGTGGTCCGGCCTGGCCGATCGCGTCGACTCACCGGCGCAGACGCATCATGTCCAACGCGATGCCGACGTACTGCTCGGCGACCTGCTCCGGGCTCAGGGGCCCGTCCGGACGCCACCACGTCGGCAGGGCGGTGCACATCGTGACGACCGCGCGGGCGGCCTCGCGGGGGTGGTCCGAGCGGAACCGGCCCAGCTGCACCGCGCCCTCCACCTCGCGGTCGACCATCCGCTGCTGCTGGGTGCGCTGTTCGGCGATTCTCGGGCGGTTCTCGGCGTCGAAGCTGCGCATCTCGCTCGCCCCGACGGCACCCAGCTCCCGGCGGTGGGTGTGGTAGAGCACGAGGTTCTCCACGAGCAGGCTGAAGCGCTCCACCGGGTCACGCCCCTCGGCCTGCGCCGACCGGGCGCGCGCCAGCAGGTCGGTCATGGTCAGGTCGAGGATCGTCACGAGCATCTGCTGCTTGCTCGTGTAGTAGTGGTAGATCCCCGAGACCGACAGGCCGCAGCGCGCGGCGATGCCCCGCACCGTGGCGCCGTGGTAGCCGATGGCCAGGAACTCCTCCAGCGCGGCGCGCAGCACGGGATCGAAGTCGATCGGCGCGTAGTGGCGCCAGTCCTCGGGCGGGGACAGCCGCCGGGGCGGAGGCAGCCCCTCGGGGGCGGCGGTGGGGGCGATGTCGAGAACCTCGCTGACGGTCAGCCCGAGCACGTCGGCGATCCGGCTCAGGCGGGCCACGGTGAGCCCGGTGCGGGCGTTCTCGATCTGGCTGAGCGTGGCCGGGCTGACGTCGATCATCCGGGCCAGCGCGCGCAGGCTCAGTCCCTTCGACGTCCTGGCCAGGCGCACCTGCGCCCCCAGGACTGCTTCGCTCGCCGTGAGGCTCATCGTTCAGAATTCCTAAACACGAGGCGTTAAACTCCGCTGTTGACGGGTCCGATAGTGACGTGCATCATCTCCTAAACGCAAGCCGTTCGAGCGCTCGGCCGCGCGCGCTCGTGTTCACCCCGAGGAGACGATGATGTCCGAAGTACCCACGGTGGCCGAACTACTGGGTGCCGACGCCCCCAGCAACTGGGGCAAGTGGGGGCCCGACGACGAGCTCGGCGCCCTCAACTACCTCGACGCGGCCGAGGTGCTGCGCGGGGTGCAGCACATCAAGTCGGGTGAGACGTTCACCCTGCAGATCCAGATGGGCCGCACCGACGGCCCCGGCGACCCGCTGTGGCCCGGTCGCGAGGGCATCCAGCGCCAGAACGAGCTCGACGAGGGCACCTGGGACAAGGAGGGGGCGCCGGCGTTCCCCGGCGGCCTGCACTACGCCGACGACACCGCGCGGATCTTCCTGCAGGGCTCCACGCAGTACGACGCGCTGGGCCACGTCTGGTACGACGGCAAGCTCTGGAACGGCTACGACGCCCGTTCCACGATCGGCGCCATGGAGAAGGCCTCCGTGCTCCCCATCGCCGAGAAGGGCATCGTCGGGCGCGGCGTGCTCATCGACATGGCGCGCCACCGCGGCAAGCAGTGGCTCGACAAGGGCGAGACGTTCGACCACAACGACCTCGAGGCCGCCGCCAAGAGCCAGGGCGTGGAGATCCTTCCCCACGACATCCTCGTGATCCGCACCGGCTGGATGAAGTACTGGTACGAGCTCAACGACCCGGAGGCCTTCTACGACGGCTTCATCGAGCCCGGCCTGACCTACTCCCGCGAGCTCGTCGAGTGGTTCCAGACCCGCGAGGTGCCCAACCTCGTCACCGACACGATCGCCAACGAGGTCACCTCCGACCCGAACTCCGGCGTCGCCCTGCCGCTGCACTGCGCGCTCATGCGCAACCTGGGCGTCACGCTCACCGAGATCGCCTGGCTCGACGACCTCGCCGACGCCTGCGCCGCCGACAACCGCTGGACGTTCCTCTACGTCGCCGCGCCGCTGAAGGTCGTCAACGGCACGGGCGCCCCGGTCAACCCGATCGCCATCCGATGACCACCGCGGAGGAGTCCACGATCTACGGCTCCAAGCCGTGGCTCGCCCGCTACGCCGAGGGCCAGCCGTCCACCACGACCGTCGAGTTCGACAGCGCCCTGGACATGTTCAAGGCCGCGGTCGCCCGCAACCCCGACGGCGAGATCATCCGCTACTTCGACGGCCGGATCACCCTGCGCGAGCTCGACGGGCTGACCGACGCGTTCGCGGCCGCGATCACCGAGAACGGGTTCGCGCCGGGCGAGCGGGTGGCGGTCTACCTGCAGAACGTGCCGCAGTTCCTGATCGCCCAGATCGGCACGTGGAAGGCCGGCGGCATCGCCGTGTCGATCAACCCGATGAACAAGGAGCGCGAGCTCACCGAGCTGCTCACCGACTCCGGCGCGACCGTGCTGGTGTCGATGGAGAGCCTGCACCGCGACGTGGCGGCGAAGGTCATCCCGCACACGTCGGTGCGCACGGCGATCACCACGTCCGAGCTGGAGTACCAGACGCGCAACGACCCGCGGATCTTCGCCGGGATCGAGCGCATCGCGAACGAGGGCGTGCTCGACCTGGCGACGCTGCTGGAGCAGTACAAGGACCTGCAGCCGCCCGCGGTCACCCTCGGCCCCGACGACGTCGCGTTCCTGACCTACACCTCGGGCACCACCGGCCCGCCCAAGGGCGCGATGACCACCCACCGCAACGTGGTCTTCAACGCCCAGAGCTACCGCGACTGGGTCGGTCTGAGCGGAGACGACGTCATCCTCGGCGTGGCGCCGCTGTTCCACATCACCGGCCTCATCGCCCACATCGCGATCTCGCTGCTCGTCGGGGCCCCGCTGGTGCTCATGTACCGGCTGGACCCCAGCGTCACGATCGAGACCATCCGCGACGAGAAGGCCACGTTCTCCGTCGGGTCGATCACGGTGTTCATCGCACTGATGAACGCGCCCAACGCGGAGAAGGAGTCACTCGCCTCCTTCACGAAGATCCTCTCGGGTGGCGCCCCCATCCCGCCCTCCACGGTGGTGGCGTTCGAGAAGACGTTCGGGCACTACATCCACAACGTCTACGGCCTCACCGAGACCACCTCGCCCAGCCACGGCGTGCCCTTCGGGTCCCGCGCGCCGGTCGACGAGGCCTCCGGCGCGCTGTCGGTCGGCGTCCCGATCTACGACACCGTCGTCCAGATCGTCGACGACGACGGCAACGACCTGCCCGTCGGCGAGATCGGCGAGCTCGTCACCACCGGACCCCAGGTGGTGGTCGGCTACTGGAACAAGCCCGAGGAGACCGCCAAGGCCCTGCCCGGTGGTTCGCTGCACACCGGCGACGTCGGCTACATGGACGCCGAGGGCTGGTTCTACATCGTCGACCGCAAGAAGGACCAGATCAACGCGGGCGGCTACAAGGTCTGGCCCCGTGAGGTGGAGGACGTCCTCTACGAGCACGAGGCCGTGCGCGAGGCGGCGGTCGTCGGCGTGCCCGACGAGTACCGCGGCGAGACGGTCAAGGCGTTCGTCAGCCTGCGACCGGGCAAGTCGGTGAGCGAGGAGGACCTCATCGCGTTCACCAAGGAGCGCATGGCGGCCTACAAGTACCCGCGCCAGATCGAGTTCCTCGACGAGATCCCGAAGACCGTGACGGGCAAGCTGCTGCGCCGCGAGCTGCGAACCCGCGCCCAGTAGCACCTCTCCGATGGCAGCAGAGCCACGTTGACGCAGCCAGATGGCGTGAACGTGGCTCTGCTGCAACGGAACCGACCCCTCTTCCAGGAGTACCGCCACCGTGGACGGACTTGATCTCCCGAAGCTCCAGGCCTTCCTCGACGCCGAGGTGGGCGGGATCGGGCGGCTGCACGCCGAGTTGATCTGCGGTGGCCGCTCGAACCTCACCTACCGCCTCACCGACGGGCGCTCGGACTGGGTGCTGCGCCGCCCACCGCTGGGCGAGCTCACCCCGTCCGCGCACGACATGGGGCGGGAGTTCCGCGTCGTCGCGGCACTGCGCGACAGCGGGGTGCCCGTGGCGCGCGCGGTGGTCCACTGCGAGGACCCGTCGGTGATCGGGGTGCCGTTCGCGGTGGTCGAGCACGTGGCGGGGCAGGTGCTGCGCACCCGCTCGGATCTCGACGGCCTGTCCGACGCCGACGTCCGGCGGTGCGGGTTCGCGCTGGTGGACACGCTCGCCGACCTGCACGCCGTGGACCCGTCGGCCGTTGGGCTTGCGGAGTTCGGCCGGGTGGGTGGCTACCTGCGCCGTCAGGTCCGCCGGTGGTACGACCAGTGGGGTCGGGTGGCCACCCGGGAGGTGCCCGACGTCGAGACGCTGCACGCGAGGCTGGCGGAGACCTGCCCGGAGGACAGCGGCTCGGCGATCGTGCACGGTGACTTCCGGGTGGACAACGCCATCCTCGACGCCGACGACGTCGGGGTGGTGCGCGCGGTGGTCGACTGGGAGATGGCCACCCTCGGCGATCCGCTCGCCGATCTCGCCCTGCACGTCGTCTACCGCGACCCCGCGTTCGACGCCGTGCTTGGCGGGGCGGCCGCCTCCACCAGCGACCGGATGCCCGACGCCGACGCGATCGTGGCGCGCTACGCGGCACGGTCGGGCCGGGACGGCGGATCCCTGTCCTTCGCCCTGGCGCTGGGCTACTTCAAGGTCGCGGTGATCGCCGAGGGCATCCATGCCCGCTTCGAGGCCGGCCACACGGTGGGCGAGGGCTTCGAGCGGGTCGGGGAGGCGGTCGAGCATCTCGCCGCGGCCGGATTGCGGGCCGGTTCGGTCTGATCGTGGACGGCAGGGGTTCGACCGGGTGATGTGAGAACACGACGTCACCGAGGGCATCGAACGGCCGGGTCGACCGCCGTGCTGCGTCGCCACGGCGGCCGGTTCGCCCAGGGGTACCTGTTCGGGTCAGGCCATCGTCGCCACGTCGATGACGAACCGGTAGCGCACGTCGCTGCCGACCACGCGGTCGTAGGCCTCGTCGATCTGGTCCGCGGAGATCGTCTCGATCTCGGCGCCCAGGCCGTGCTCGGCGCAGAACTCGAGCATCTCCTGGGTCTCGGCGATGCCGCCGATCATCGAGCCGGCCCAGCTGCGCCGCATCGGGATCAGCGAGAACGCCGGGACCTCCAGCGGCTCGGCCGGCGCGCCGACGTTGACCATCGTGCCGTTGAGCCCGAGCAGCGACAGGTACCTGTCCATCGGCAGGGCCGCGGAGACGGTGTTGACGACCAGGTCGAACGAGCCCGCGAGCTGCTCGAACGTGGCGTCGTCGCTGGTGGCGTAGTAGTGCTGGGCGCCGAACTTCTCGCCGTCGTCCTTCTTGGACAGCGACTGCGACAGCACGGTCACCTCGGCGCCGAGCGCAGCGGCGATCTTGACGCCCATGTGGCCGAGCCCGCCGAGGCCGACGATGGCGACCTTCTTGCCCGGGCCCGCGCCCCAGTGCTTGAGCGGGGAGTACAGCGTGATGCCGGCGCACAGCAGCGGCGCGGCGACGTCGAGTTCGACGCCCTCGGGGATGCCGCAGACGTAGTTCTCGTCGACGACGATCTTCTCGGAGTAACCGCCGTCGGTGGGCTTGCCGTCGAGCATGCCGCCGTAGGTGCCGACGTTGCCCTCGAGGCAGTACTGCTCCTCGCCCGCCTTGCAGTTCACGCACTCGCGGCAGGAGTTTCAATGACCGTGTCAAGCCGCGCTGACTGCCGGGGCTGGTGCCTCGGTGGTGAAGGTGCGGTTGTCGCGGATCAGGGCCCAGACCAGGTCGACCAGCCGGCGAGCGAGCGCGATCAGGGCTTGTGCGTGC
>Ga0209952_1000692_pt1 | contig 37557 bp, 33 predicted proteins | sample ThiBiot_750_biof_2_FD_183951 | JGI IMG/M metagenome (GOLD analysis project Ga0209952, IMG submission 183951) | Wastewater bioreactor microbial communities from Cape Town, South Africa - Thiocy_cont_750_biof (SPAdes) | ecosystem: Engineered > Bioreactor > Thiocyanate-remediating >...
GTCTTAGTTTGTTATTGATTAAACGGACTTGGTTGTGTTTGTCTCCTTTCGGATTTCGATGCATTGAAGCTGATTCAGAAAAACAATTCAACATCGGTTCATTGACTTCATTTGGCAAAGAAAAAAGAAGAGAAAAGAAAGACAAATGGTGTAGATCAGTTGTGTTTTTCTCTCCGTTCGAATTATTTTATACTCGAGTTCAATTTTCCGGAATCGATCTTCGTCACAAATATGCTTTATATTGTTAACTAAGAATAGAAGAAAAAACATGATCGATAGACCCCTAAAGGCTAGCTGAGCAGCAGACTCGTTCAACACAAACAAAAGAATACTCAACTAAACGATGTTAACGTTGTATTATGTTCGACTTTTTTTTTCTTTTCATGAACTTCGATTAATATTCAATAAATACAAAAACAACCACTCGACGAATAATTTGTTTTTATGATTTGTAAATATATAAAAAAGAAGACGAGAGAGAGAGAGAGACAGAGACGAGAAATAACGTCTTTTCTTTTTTTTTTCAAAGAAGAATCAAATCACGACATTTGTTAAAGATGAATCAGAAACTAGAGAGAAAGAGAAAAACAAACGAAGAACGCAAATACAATATTCCTCTTGAATAGATTCATTAGTCATCGAATGTTCAACATTTGCGATAATCAATCATGACAAACAAGTTTTCGTTTCGAGGGGATACATTTTTACAAACATGTCATATCTAATCTGTTTCTTGCGTTTGTTTACAAAGTCAAACTAAGAACAAAACTATTCAATCGATTGTTGAACTTACTTTGCATTAAAACAACGTAGGTCGAGCTTTTCTTGCAAATTTCAAGGGCGAATCTCTATTGTCGACCCGCTGTGTGCGTCGGTTTTTGTTGTTGTTATGATTATTATTATTATTATTATTATTGTCTTTGTGTAACACTATTTCAATGGTCTTGACAAGTGATGTGTTTGGGGGTAGTCACAGTATTTTCCTTTTTTTTTCATGAGAAATACAACATGATTATACAAAGAATGAGTAGAAAAGAATAACCTTGAATACAAATACGAACGTCTTTTATTTCTGCTATCTATTTGTTTTCTTTTTCTTTTTTTCTTCGACGCAAATTCAAAAAACAATACGAAAGAAAAAAATTATCCAAATTTCTTTTGTAAAATAAAAAAGAGAAAAAAGAAACCTACGAAGAAGAACGATTCAAAACGAAAGAAAAATGTTCTACAGGTGTGATTTCCTTTTCGAAGTGATAATTGTAACGAGAGCATTCGCTGATTTTATTCTATTATACCAATTAGATTTCGATATATATCTTCGCGTTTGCATGTCTTTTTCAATTATGTTCTCGTCGATAGATTTACATCAAAACGAATAAGATCAGTTTTACGCCGTGCCTCTAATACTCTGACAAATAGATATGCTAATTTCTTAGTTTTAGGAACGAATCAAAGTGGAAATGAACTAAAGAAAATAATTTACCTTTGATGAAAAAGAAAAGAAACTGTTGATAATCGAATCAATTCGGTGAAATAACATAAGAAAACGAAGGAATTTTTCTATTAAGACGAGCTTCTATTTTTAAACATCAATCATTTATCCTTGTTCTAATGGTTTATTAGATAATCAATAGTCCGCTCAACTGATTAGCACATTGACAAAGAACAAAACCTTGGCAAAGAAATGCCGAATATTCGATTGATTGTGTCTTCGAATTCCAAAATGACAACTGTTAATCGCGTATATGAATTAGAGATAGAATGACACTTGTGTCTGTCAACCCAGAAATTCTAACCAAATAAATATACAAACACATACACACACACATATCAGCTTAGTACAGAATCATTTCCATCGGAACGATATTTTCTTCCTCGTCGACACGACAATCTGTCAAAGACAAACACAATCTTCGATTCGTTTCACTTTTTCTTCTCGGAACAAAAACATAAATGATATGACGACAAACACTCGGACCAAAAGAAGAAAACAGACTTGACTCGAACCTTATGACATATAAACAAACCTAAATAATTATTTGCCTTTTTTTATTCGCATTTAACCTTTCGTGTTTTTTTTAGTTGTCTTCAAAGGAAATAAACGTAGATGATAAGCGCTCGAAAGCTATTAGAAAAGCATGATTTTTCTTTATGAATGCAAAAAACTCAGAAAAGAGAATTTGCCTAGGAAAAATGAGACCAATAAATGAATAGCAGAATGAATAGTTCTTTTGATTAGATAGCTATGGACATACATAGATTTATATTTATAGAAACGAACGACAAGGCCTCTGTCGAACGAGCCGAAACAATTAACAGCAGGAGTGGGGAAACACCGACGCACAAAACATACACACAAACAGTATGACGAACATTAACGAGGATCTATTTATTAGTACTCATCGTAGTTCTCTTTTTTCATCATCAAAATGATTTATTATTGTTCGATGTCATCTTATAGAAGAAAAAAAACAACAACGAATTATATCTAATTTAATATTCTAATCGGCTTCAAACATTTTTTTATCTAATAAATGTTCTTTGATTTGAACTTAAACAACCAGAAAAAAAAAAGAAAAACAAGAATTTGTCAAACCGTTACGAATAAATTCTGCGAAGATACTCTTTGATGCAAAACTAAAATAATAAATGTGGAATTTCCGTGAGAAAGAGAAAAAAAAGAAAGAAAGAAATTTCTAGATGATGACGAATAATTAATTTTCAGTGTCTGTTTTTAATTCGAACAAATTTTTGACGTGTTCTTGCCCTTTTTGCGTGACAAAAAATTGTTAAATTTAGCAGCAAAAAGAAAACCCACGACATCCTGTTTGATATAAGCCTAATTCGTTTGAAATTCAATCTCGGATAGATTTAGATATTCATTAGTAATTGATATTTCATTAGTTGTTTCTATAATTGTCCATTCAATTTAAAAAGAATTTCATGTCACATTATTAAGGGATCAATTTTAAAAATAACCTTGAAATCTTCATATTTTGCTTATTAATGAAGGTTGGACTCGAATTTTCAGTCTTCTTAAAATAAGTTTATTAAAATGAAATGCTAATAAAACTAAAGGAATAAGTCAAACTAACGCAGGGTTACTTTGAAATTAAGAAAAAAAAAACGAAAGACTATCTATGAAACATAAGATCAGTTTGTTGAATAGATTAGACTAGTTAATTATGTGATCACCGTTGGTTTGTCACGACCGGTGAATGATTGCAGTTGAGCGATTTCAATAGCCAATGAAACTAATGGTTGAAGCATTTCCTATTCAAAATCAACACAGAAAAAAAAGAACCTATTTTCAAGTGAGAACAATCGTTTTTTGATTTTACTTGTGCATCTTTTGTGTAGGTCGATGGATCGTTTTCATACGAATCAATATAAAGTCGAACAGTTGCGCCACGTGCACCTGTTCCACTCAAACGAAATATAATTCTCGAACCATCAGTAAAAATGATTCGAATGCCTTGTTTCTCCGTGTAGCTCTTGTCAACTGGATCGGTATAATGAAAATCATCCATGATTTTAACTGTATATTGTTTATTTCCAATTGGCGTTGTAAATGATTTGTTGACGATTTCGTTCGATTTTGCCATGCCTTCGAGTCGTTTTAACATCTCGAACGGGCCTTGACCGTTGATTTCTTCGTAATCATAACGTGTAAAGAAATTTCGACCGAATGTTTTCCAATGTGCATGAAGAATTTTCTCAACCGATCGATCGACATTGGCTAAGACAGATAACCAAGAGAGTACGGCCCACATGCCGTCCTTTTCTCTGAAAAATAAAAATCGAAAATTGAAGAAAAATTTGAGCAAAATATCCGCCAAACCGAATGTGATCCGAACCGGTGCCGAATGATTCTTCGCCACAAATCGAAATCAATTTCGAATCCATTAAATTACCGAAGAATTTCCAACCGGTGGGAACTTCGTATAAAGATTTTTGATTTTTTTCAGCAACTCGATCGACAGCACCCGATGTTGGCATACTTCGTGCGTAACCATTGACGCCATGCTTTTGAAAATATGGAATCACATTAAGATTAGCAGCTAGAACAGCCAATGAATCGCATGGCGTGACGAAAAAACCGTTTTTGCCCAAAATCATATTACGATCCTTTGCAAAGAAAAAGATAATTCAGTGTTATTCTGTCGAGAAAATCAATGTGAATTACTCCGTCTCCATCGAAAGCAGCACCGAACTCGTATTTTCCTGTTTCCATGTCTTCGACTAATTGATGTGCATAGGTTAGATTCGGATCGGGATGATGACCACCGAAATCTTCTAATGGTTCGCAATTTTTAACTGTAACAGCATCTTTGGCTTTTAATTCTTCATGGAAGATTCTCAAAACATATGGACCCATAATACCCGATAGAGCATTGATCATTATAGGAAACGTTCCTTGATCTCCAACGAGTAGATTTCGAATTTTATCGAAATCAAAAATCGATTTCATTAGTTGAACGTAATCGTCAACTGTATCGATGATTTCGACTTCGAACGGTGTTGATCGGCCTTCGATTTCGAATGTTTGCGTTCCAAGTGTCAATAGATCGAGATTTGTCAATGTTGGACAAAGACGAATCTCGGCTAATTGTCGAGTTTTCTCATAAACACTGTTCGTAACTGCTTCCGGTGCTGGACCTCCATTCGAAATATTGAATTTCACACCGAAATCATTGTCAATTCCACCTGGATTGTGACTTGCAGTGAGAACAATTCCACCGTCGGTTTGTCGTTTTCGAATGACACACGAGACCGATGGCGTCGACATCAAAGAATCACGAGCAACAAATAATTTTTTTATCTAAGAAAATTTCGTTTTTTTTTTTTTGTTATCGAAAATCGAGAATTTACATTATTTGCAGCAGCCATTTGAATGATAATTCTCGTTCCTTCTCGAACGAAATGTCGTCCATCGCCTCCGACAACCAGCGTCGGTTGAACGCCTTTGCTTGTCTCAGCTAAATCATTGAAATAAGCTTGAATGAAATTTTCGAAATATTGATCGGTTTTGAATGTTTTCGTTGGTTTACGTAAACCGCTGGTGCCAGGTTTTTGATCAGCAAACGGTTTCGTTGGACGAACTTCAATTGCGTGTTTAGTCATTAGATTTTTTATCTAGAAAACAATTCGAACGATCAACGGATGAATTTTTATTGTTGTTGTTGTTGTTTTTTCTTTCGTTTTATCAAAAAAAAAAGCGAACAAATTTAATTAACACGAAGACTTTGTAAATGTGCTTGAGTTGACTGTAAAGCTTGTTCATGCATTTGCCGTTGTTCTTCTTGTTTAAACGCGATTTTCGTTGCTTTTTTGATGATCCTTCGATCCTGAAAAAACAGAAAATGTTTCGATTGCTTCGAAAATGAATTGATTTTACTTTTCTCATTTCTTTGACAGCATGTTTTCTCGCTCTTCGTTCTTCACTTGTTTCGCCTTTTTTTCTTTGAAAAATCGTCGATGATTGATTCGATTGTTCATCATCATCATCATCATCTTCTTCTTCTTGTTGTTGAACTCGAGTCGATTTTTTGTCTTCTAACGGCAAACCGGTTTTATTCGATAAACGAATTTTTTGTTTAACAATCGGTGCGATTAGTTTCGGATGATTGTAAATATTCGAGTAAGTTGTTAAAATGGTTTCACAGTCCCATTTTTCGTCGTCGTTTTCATCGTCATCGATGGTGATTGTTGTTGTTGATTCGGGTTGATTGGCCAATCGTTTAGCAAGACGTTTGGTTTTTTCGATGGCCACTTTTTCGATTTGTTCATCGGTTTGCATTTGTTGTTTTTCAAATTGTTGAACAGTTTGTTTGACAAGATCGTCGTTAATCGACGCGCCTTCGCGATTAATCTGTTGATGATCCAATGATCCAATAAAATCATCATCGTATTCATCGAAAACTTTGTCAAAATGTTGATCAATATTTTGCAGACCTTGATTTCGTCGAATGACCGATGAAGTCATCGAATAATTTGTATATTTGGTTTTCGATGTTTGTTTATCTTGATCATCGTGAGAATAATTCGATTTCATATCGACATCGTCGTCATCGTCATCGTCAACATCAAGAAAACGTCGGAGTGCAAGAGGAATTGGTTTATTCGTTTTGGGAACGAATAGAGGCGGAATAGATGTTGGTTGATGAGTTTCATTCGGAATTTCGTCTTCGAATTCATCGCATTCTTCTTCAGCGAGTGGTTCGGTTCCATTGGCTTTCAACATGAAATCATCGTCGAGCATGTTTTCATCGACTTCATAGTCGAAATCTTCATCGTCGAGCGCAGCTATCACATCGGGATCCCAATGAATTTTTGGATCCGAATCTGGTGCAGCGAGATTTAACATTCCGATTTCATTCGTTGTTTTACTTGCAAAAACAGTTGATGGAAGATTAAAACGAGCTCTTGCATTATCTATTAAATCGTCATGCTCTGATTCTTCTTCTTCTTCTTCATCATCATCATCATCTTCATATTCGTCATCATCCTCATCGAGTTCTTGATCATGTTTTGATGTTTTATTGACGTGAACAGAATATTGTTCTGGTGGAGCACATGGATCACGTAAATGTTGCAAATAATCATAATCATCATCGTACTCGATTCCATATTTACGTTGTTCAGCTTTTCTTTGATCATTGGCAAGTGGAACGAGAACACGTTCTCCAGCTGTATCATCGGCAATCAAAGGATCATGTTGACTACGATGAACTAATTGAAAGGTAACTGCCTTCTTTTTATCGAGAAATCTACGACGTTGTGGCATTGGAACAATTTTTATCTACAAATAGATCAAAAAATTTCGGTACATTCGATGTTTACGTGTTCTTTGTACATTATTTTCAAACTATACTAGAACAATCTAATGACTCAGTCAACCAGCCAAATGAAGAAATGTTTTCTATTGGTCGATCGCTTTACCAGTAAATACGATTATTTATCAAAGAAAAAACATCAATAACGGGGATTTACATTAAAGTACAATGTGGATATGGTCGATTTTTTTGAAAATTTTATTGAAAATATTTTATTTCAAGGCAAAATAAATACAGTATAGAAATCAGTTCATTCAGGGCAAACTTTTGCTGATTGAGGAACTCTAAACAATGATTGCTAACATTGTTGTAAAAAAACCGATCAAAAGCAATCGAAATACCGAGTTGATCTAAAATACTTTTCGTTGTTTGAAAACGAATGATCCATCCGTAACACCAAGCAGTTGCATTGGATTGATTTGAGTTCAATTCGACTTTTAAAGAATATTTACAAACAAAACTTGGATGATTTGATATCGGTGAAAAATATTTTTTCTCAAAAATAAAACATTCAACTAGATATTCAGGACAATCATCATCGGATAACACTCGTGTACTTGTTAGAAAACTCCCTTGAAACATCAGAACAACTGTTATCGAAAGAATCATTCCGCCGAGTAAACAACAGAAAATACTTAGACACCGATAATTCGTTCATAAACAAATTCTTGTCCTTTTTTTGAACTGAAAAACGTGGCGAATACACCAATAATAGTTATCACTACAAGGCCCAATGAAATGCCATAATCAGCTATTGTAGAAGTTGAATGTCAATCATAGTCACGTAGGTGACAATCAACTTTCTGTCTTTTAAATAATTATAATTTTATTTTTGCTTCGTTTTGAAAATATACTTAGGAATATCATGAAAAATTAATAGAAAAAAGTACATTTCAAGAAAAAAGGTCAACTTTTCCTATGAAGAACAATTGGAATAGCACATTAAACCTTCAACAGATTGAGTTTATACAACAAAGACAATATTGATATGTTACTTAAATGTCTTCTCCTGTAAAGATATTCAGATTTTGATATAAATAACGTAAAACTATCAATTTACACAACCAAATAGAAAAACCAAGGTGAACAGCAAGTAATTTGAAATAAAATCGGTATGTGAAATTTTTTTACGTTTGCATTCGATTGATGACATTGAATAAAGATGATGCACGTATTGAATAGTCTCTTATTCAGTTATTTTATCATCTGTATCAGAAGTTAGTTCTTTTTTTCGAACTTATTTTATCCATACAAATAATTCATTGAATATTTGATAGGTCAAACAACAACACATCCTAATAATTATCAATGTGATGAAAACAATTTTCAAATGAAATTTACATTATCTAACAGTTCTCATTCTGCTCGAAACTTATCAGCAAATTGTTCACTACCATTATACATTAGTACCTTGAGTAATAGTAATAATACGTGTCAATCAACGATGACACCTTGTTTCGAATATCGTGGAATAAATAATCAAACTTATTATGCACCAGCAGCTCTATGTTCAATCGTTGAAACATGTCAAAACCCTACAAATCAATGCTCATCAAATACATCGATTTGTGTTGTTAATTCTTGTTGTTCAACAGGATCAATATGTTTACCTTTAGCATGGAGAAATATATGTCAATTTAATAGTATCATAACTAGCACGCCAAGTATATAACTTTTACAATATTTTTTTAATTTTAAATTTTATTTATTCTTTCATTTTTAGCTGCTACAATTACAACTGGAACTGAAGCTACAGCTGTAACTGTAACTGAAGCTACAGCTGCAACTGTAACTGAAGCTACAGCTGCAACTGGAACTGACGCTACGATTACAACTGGAACTGAAGCTACAGCTACAACTGGAACTGAAGCTACAACTGCAACTGAAATTATAACTACAACTGCATAGAAGTATGAATATACACAAATCAAAATGCAATATACATAACGAATATTTATTTTCATGCTGCTCCTCAACTAGCTATTTTGTTAGATCTCTTTTCATTGTATCCAATCTAATGATCTTTATTTTTCAGTAACTTTTAATTATCAAAAGAGACTTTTTATTTATTTTTGTTCTGATTTCTATTTTATTTGACTGATTTTGTGTGTAAATAAGAAACAAGATGAATTTCAAACTGAAATCGTGACTTTATCTGCTTCATTTTGGTTACTTATTTATTTCGATATTCAACATTGATATTGTTGTACGATCTCTACGAATAAGTATATTTAAAAATAATAAATTTTCTCTTTGGTAATCTCAATTTAAAGTCCACATGAAAATTGTCTCTATATGATACGAAATAATAACCAATTGCTGATATCTACATGACTATTAAAATTGATATTCATGATATTGTTAAGTCGAATATATGTAGAATATAGTTGAAAGAAAAAAGAAAAAAAACGATGACGAAGTGGATATCGAATATCTGAATATAGAATCGAAGAACATACAAATGTAAATCCTTGAGAAAAATAAACTGAAATTATAGTTGTGCAAATATTTTTCTTCACAAATATGTGCAATAATCATATTTTTGTCAGGATCTCTTCGAAGCAATTTCTTCTCGTTTCGAAAACTATCAATATTATTGTCAAGTAGTTCCTTTTTGTTCTGCTGATCTCTTGATGATTCAATTTCTTGTGAATGAACTTTTATTTATTCTATCGATGAGATTTATTTAACAAAATTTATTCGAATTTCAAATATCGAAAAAGAAAATAAAAGCATCGGTACTTTGATGAATAAGTACTTTTTTTGGGGACGAAAGCAAATAATTGAATACAACATTGCGGCTTATATAATTATGCATTCGATAATTTTATGTCTTATACTCTTTATATTTATGACTTATTCGAGTTTTACAAAATGCAAATATTGATTTGATGGAATTTTTTATATTTTTCATAAGATAGATGAAATGACATTGTCGACAAAAAATAAAGATAAGAAAAATAAGTAACACAACGAGTGATAAAATGAGTGAAATCTATTTCACAACGTCTGTGCTTATTCAAGACAAACAAATTCGATGTCAGGCTTTTCGTTTTTTTCTTTTTTTTTCGAGTGTATACTCTTGTCATTCTGATATTAACTTCACTTGCCACTAAACTTACCTTTTCCTTTTTTTCTCTCTGCTTACTACCGTAGTTATTCTCTCTTGTCCTTTTACACGTGATAAAAAAAGCCAACATCTACATAAAAAAGTTTTCGTTTTGATAAAATCTTGTCGAAAGTTTTTCATTGTTTTATTTACGAAAAACGACAGTTACTTGTCGACTTAGTTTTATATTTTTATTTTAGTGATCAAAATAATTTAAAGACTTTTTACAAAGAACATCTATTCGATTTGTTGATTGCTTTCAATTTAAATAATGAAATATACAAATATTCACAGATTATTTTACTTCACTCAATCTATTTTATTGGTAATTTTTAACATTATTATCAATATATATATATATATGCATATCTTATTTTTTTTGTCTTGCTTTAGATATCTGCTATACATCTTAATGGAATATCTGCAGGTAACTGAAATTAATTCTTCAAATAGGTTAAGTCGGTAGTTGATAGTTCTTGAATATATTCATTAACAAATATAAATTTGACTTTTTATCAATTCTCAGAAGTATACCGATCATAAGAGTATTTGTAATTATTCTCATTATTGAGAAATTTAATGTATTTTTTTTCTGTCTCGCTAAATCTCAACTTCATTATCAATTTTACCATTGTCTTATCTATAACGAAAATATGACTATGATCTCACGTTGTTATTTACACCCTCAAGATATCAATATTCCGCAGATATTATTTAAATAAAAAAAATGTACAGAACATTTGATTTTTTAATGAGTGAACCCATGTGTTCATTTATATTTCTTATCAAGTGGTCAGACTGCTTATTATTTCTTATAACAAATTTATTCTAGTGGATTCCCCAACGGACGAAAATTCAAGCAGTACTACAGTCATATCATCAACAACACCAACAGCATCTACAGCAACATCCACAACCACAACAATAACAACAACAACATCCACAACAACAACATCATCATCAACAACATCCACAACAACAACATCATCATCAACAACAACAACAACAACAGAATCAACAACAGAATCAACAACAACATCCACAGCAACATCATCATCAACAACAACAACAACAACAACAACAAAAACAACAACAACAACAACAACAACATCATCATCATCATCATCAACAATAACAACAACAGAATCAACATCATCATCAACAACAACGACAATAACAATAACAACAACAACATCCACAACAACACCATCATCATCATCAACAACAACAACAACAGAATCAACAACAGAATCAACAACAACATCCACAGCAACATCATCATCAACAGCCACAACAATAACAACAACAACAACAGAATCAACAACAGCTTCAACAACAACAGTAACAGCAACATCAATAACAACGACGACATTGACAACGACAACCAGTAAATATATTTATTTATTCTAAAATTGATTTAATTGATATAAATGTTTTCTCAATAGGTCAACCGTGCCCTGATAAGTTAGCAGATAAAATCAACATAAGGGTTCGTGAGAGCACGCATTTCACAGGTTCTATTATGTACAACTGTACATCAGTACACGAATTACATTTAACGGTGTTTACGAACACAAGTAGCAATTGTAACGCTTCTAAATTTTTAGTAAATGGTACATTCAGTACAGCTGATATTACTTGTACAGATATCGTAGGATTAGCTGGTCACAATTATCAGTTTTCTGTCGGTAGCACTCATAGTAATACCAATCTGAAGAATCAAACATACATAATTACACTTGCACCGTTGCCTCTTACTAATGTGTCGGTTGAGTTTAATGCCAGTTATATTAATAACAATACAACGAATTTTACTATAGTTGATTGTAAAAACATTGCGGATCCGAAATATTTTGATTTTCTATGTGATCGCACACAACCAAAAAATGGAACGAAAACAGATGAGTGTCAATATAGTTGTTCAAATGTAGTACATGGTTCGAAGTTGAATGTAACGGTTATTCGATTAGATTTCCTAATAGCAGACAACGGTTCAACTTGGCCACAAGAGACAACGGAAAAAACATTAGAAATAGGTATGAATGACTTTGTTTGACTTCTTTTCGTGTGAATCTACTTTTGTCTACTCAAGATCTTGATGTAGTCAAAAACTTGAAGTTTAACTCATCTACCACAACAAATGGAACAGCAAACGTTAATTTTCAACGTCCAGAAGGATATTATAGCAGAATTACTATTAATTGTAATTCAACAAATATGATCTGTCATCCTGATTCTGTCACAGCGACTGCCTCAACAAGTGATACCAGTCAAATATCCATAGAATTATCCCCAATGGTTTCAGGAACGAATTATAATTGTAATGGTATAACCTCAATGTCAGGTTTCTCAGATAATTTATCTTCTATATACAATCTGACTTTGCCGGGTAAAATAAATAGTTTTTAATTGAAAAAATAATTCTATTTTTCTATTTATTTTTAAATAGATTTACTTCCTGTGCATTATAACGGAAGCCGTGATTTCGATCAAACAAAGTTCAATTTAATAGTCTACCCAGAAAGTGATTATAAAACGATCGAAGTTAACTGTAGTGTATCCAATAATACACTACCTTGTAAAAACTTCTCCACGGAAATTTTGCATTGTTCACCAACATTTAGTTTTTCTGGGGATCGTGGTTGTGATTATTCTTGTGTTTTTACAACAGTGAAACATGGTTATCTATCTGTTTCTTCACATCCACACAATCTTTCAATCAGTAAATATCAATCTTTTCAAAGAATTAGAAAAAAACAATTTGAAACATTTGCTTAGGTCCTCCTCAACCATATATTCTGAGTGCCAAAGAAACATCATCTCGTTCAATTTATATCTCCTGGAAAATCGATGAATCTTCATATATTAGTTCATTCGACATACTCAAAAATGGAACTGTCGCGAAGACTTTAAATCGTGCAGAAATTGAAGGAAAAACAAGTTTTAACTGTAGTTTGAATGATGATATTCATCCCTATAAAAAGTAATACAATCAGATATTCGTTTTCAAAAAAATCTATTCGAACTATTTTCAGTTACAATCTTACGGTAAAACTCAATTCAAATAAACATACGACTTCATCGAATTGGACAAGTGTAGAAACACCACAAGATGGTAAATACATTGTTTCTCGTCTTTCTTTTTCATTTCAATGTCATTTATACTTTATTTTATATTAGCACCGGAGCGACCAACCGGAGACGAAATTGATAAACCAACAGATCCTACGAAACCTACGTTTAAAATCAAACGATCACTATTCAATGCTGAGAATGGACCTATTGTCCAATATATAATTTATGTTCGTCAAAGTATCATTGATGATTATTTTATTTGACTAAATTGATATTAACTCAGATATATTTCAGATGCCACCAATGACAGTCCAGATATAGTCAAAAACGGAACATATGAAAACGCGACAAAAGATGAATCAGTTGACTATATGGCTGTAGAATATCCATTAAACAAGGGTTTAACAGGTAATCAATAGATTTTATTAATTATTATTTGCACTCATGTTGTTTGCTTTTGAATATAGAACGAACTACTGACGATGAGTCTTTTACACTCCGATTAGGCATTGATACAACATGTAGCACTGAAATTCCTTGTAACAATGTATTACCAACCAACAACGAGTTCAGGTACAAATAGTTCTTCTTTATTTCTCTGCTGTCAAATGAAAATTCGCATAGATTATTGATCGCTGGCTGTACAATCATTGGTTGTACTCTAATTGTCACTGACAGATTCATGGCAGAAGGTAATTTCAATTCAATTGATTTTCTCTGATTAAAAATCGATGTCAATATATTTTTCATAGGTCCAGATAGTGAAAAAGACACTTCGTGGGTCTATGTTCTAGCTGGTGTTTTGAGTTTTGTTGCCGTTCTAATTGCTATCATCATTTTCGTTACCATCAAATCGCGAAGGTCAAAAAAAAGTAAAAAATCTAGCCGACGAAGGTAATTCTTTGCAATGAAAAGATTTAAAAGTTTGTCTTCATCTTATTTTGTTCTCTTTTTTAAAGACATATTCGGTAACATTTTTCGCCAACAAATCTACGATTTTATCAGAAAAATTCTTCTTCTCCTAGACCAGTAACAATGCCACCGGCACTCTATCAAATTGAACGAAAAAAGTTCAAAAAAGAAAATCTTTCGAAACCAAAAACATTCGCATGTTTTCTTTAGACCGAAACCATTGTATCGATATGTTAATCTAACAAGTGATGATATTCAAGAAATTGAAGCTGAATATCAAGTCAATTTCATAATCAAATTATTATTGTTTTTTTTTAAAGATGAATTGAATTGTAGGAATTAGAAAATACATCTCCACAATTTCGTCAATCGGATTATGATCCTGATTTCGCTGAATACAATCGATATGCAAATATTCCAGCTCGAGGACCTTGTAAAACCAAATCTTTTCATTATTTTTTTTTATTGTTTTTTGTTCTATTTGAAGGGAATGACACAGCAGTTCGTCTACGAGGTGATCATCGTTTACATGATTATATCAATGCCAATGAAATCATGGTGAATTTGACAAAAAAATCAATCGAAAATCGAAGTTTTTCTTGTTTTCGATAGGGTTTGTATAGTGATAGACAATATATAGCGTCTCAAGGACCATTAAAAGAAACAACAGAAGATTTCTGGGAAATGGTTATTCAATATGACGTTTTGAAAATTATTATGTTAACGAAAACAGAAGAAAAGAATCCACATAATCCATCACAACCATTGGTTTGTTTGACAGATTTTCATTGAAAAAGCAAAAATATTCGACATTTTAGCCGAAATGTTTTCGTTATTTTCCTGAGAATCGAAATGAGTCTTTGTCATTCAATAGTATTACAGTCGAAGTCTTGGAAGTCGAAATTCGAACAAGTTCAAACCTTGAAATTCGTCATTTAACTGTTAAAAATGTAAACAAAAAAAATCCAAAGAATCATTTTTATTTTTTTTTGTTTGTCTCGTAAAAGGACCACGAAGAACGTCATGTTTATCATTACTATTTCACTGGTTGGCCTGATTTCAGTGCTGTCGATCGGTCGAGTTTACTTGATCTTATCGAAACCGTTGATAATCACGGTTTAACATCAGCTGAGCCCACTCGAGACGATTTATTAAAACCAATGGTTGTTCATTGCAGGTACGTTCATAGAAACGAATTTTCCATATTGAATTGTTCGATTTGTAAAGTGCTGGTGTCGGTCGAACGGGTACTTACATAGCTGTTGATATCATTCGACATTTAATCGACCGAGAAGACGAGATTTCCAATATGGAATTAGATGTTATGGGAATTGTTTATCAATTAAGACAAGATCGAGCGAAAATGGTTCAAACAAAAGTAGAAATTCGACAAATTTGATTCGACAATTTCTGAATTGGCAATTTTAGGATCAATATGTTTTAGTCAATCGTTGTGTTGAAGAATATTTAAGACGAATCGGTTTACTTGATGAAGGTGTTTAAATTGAATCAAAATTCAACAGAATAAAATTGTTTTTCCTTTGATTTTAGTTGCTCGACAGGCAATTCAACACCGAACAAACGCGGCGACAGCGGTTCAAGTCGATGATTACGTGGATTTTAATCCAAGAAATTCAGGAGCAGGTTCGGAAACAGCTTGTATTTATACGAAAAAGCCTAAATATACTGAACCTACAGGCGATAATCAATCACAACAACAATCAAGTGTCGTTCAAAGAAATTCTTAAAAACGAACAAATTTCGGTGTTTTTATTTTTCTGTTTTGTAAAAAAAATTTTGAATTTGATTAATTTTTTTTTTGCAAAGAAGCAAAAACTGCATTGTGATCGGTGACATTCGATGTATTGATAATAAAACAGTCTTCTAAACTCCACGAATCATTTTCGTTGGGTTTTAAATAAATATAATCAATTCGCGTATGAAATCGACATGTTACAACTTTTTCATCTTTTAAATCAGGATTTTTCAATCGAAATGCGTCTCGATAATTCAATTGTTTAGTTATGAAATTTGTTAAATCAAAGAATGGCGGTTCCCAATTTGATTTTTGTCTTAATTGCCGAATATTTTCTTCGAAATATTCATCTGAATAATCATTTTCAGAAAGCGAATTCATATCTCCGAGAAGAACATCGATTTTCTTTTTCAATGGATCGAATTCTTTGATTTGTCTCAATCGATTCTTTTCATCTAACTGATCTAAATGTGTCACAGCAAATGTTCGATTGTGTAGAAATGAATCTTCTGTTGCATCAAAAACACATTGTAAAAATCCTCGTGTTTCATTTTTGCATTTATCTGTCGTTCGTTGATTTGAATATTCTCGAATTGGATATCGACATGCAAAACCATTTCCAAGATAACTTCCAGCTGGTAGTCCAACTTGATAATATGGCAAATCAACAAGTTCACAGAACCTTTTCCAACTATTATTTTCTATTATTTCTTGAACAGCAATCAAATCGAGTTTAAAAGGCTTGAAAATCGACGCTAATTCTTCACAGGTGTTGTTCCCTGTTGATGGATTGCGAAAGGAATGAGCATTGACTGTTGCGAGACGAAACGTGCTCATCTTACAAATTCGTTTTCTTCGTGTGCAAAGGAAGTGTTTTTTCAAAGAACAACCATTGACTGTGAAACGTGTCAAATGCAAACTGAATGACGAAAGTCATAAAAAAAAAAGATGTCGGCAGATTGCGAACAAAGAATTGTGATGAAATTTTCTCGATTGACTTTTATTTCGAAAACAAAAAATGAAGAAGACATTTATTCGACTAGATCTTTGTTTTGTTATTTTTAAGAGTCACTGTTCATTGAATTATCGGCTAATCGACGACGATCGATTAACGCACGTTGCCATTCGGGACGTTCGCGAGTTCGAGCTGGACCACCGATAAATTGATGTGATTTTGATATTGGAATTGGAGCTGGACGCTGAAAATAGAAGAAAAATGTTTTTCTTGAAATTCAATTTCAATTGAAAAGGATTTTACAGCTTGAAATCCAGTTGGTTTCCATTGAGTCCCATTTTGATTAACATTTAGTTCCGCTTCGGAATTCGATTGCGAATCATTTTGACTGATATTCGATGTTCGAATAACTGGTCCAACGGATTGACTTTGTCGGGATCGTCGATCGGAAGCAACTGATTCTCGTTTGTCATTGTTTAATAAACCTATTGGTTAGTTTTTTATTATCAAAATAAATAATAAAATTGACAAGTCTTACTATCACGACGAACTCGACGTAAATTTGATCCAACTTTCCTATTCGAAACAAAGAAAAGCAATTCAAATATCCAAAACAAACGAAAAAGTCTCTCCCGATTTGATTAATAGTCATGCAAAGAACGTGTCAATATTAGAAATTATTTAATAACAAAAAAAAACAGAACTTATATAATTGTCGTGAGTCTACATACCAAAAATCTCCTATAAATAATTGATTCGAAAGAACAACAACAATCATTTATCTTTTGATCGAAAATTGTCAAAACTCGTTCACTTACTGAATTTCTTTTTGAAAAGCTTCGGGTGACATATTCGTCGCCCTGAGCCAAGGTGCATAAGCCTGTGCAGGTAATTTGATCCGTTTCTTTTCACTTAATTGATTCAATGAATCGATACTATGCAGAAGAACATTTCCATCGGGATCAGTAGAATTGGCTCTCGTGTCTCTTCGAGTGGCCTCGTGTTTTTCAACTTGTGCACGAAGTTCAGAAATATCGAAACGATGATTTTGCATGGGTTTTGTCGGATAAATCTCGTGATTCGACAAGAATTCATCTTCAGTGACTTGATTCGATGCATCACAACGAGAAACATTTCGTTTTTTAACAACTAAACGAACGATTCGAGCGTTTTCTAACTGAATTTTTTCACTTGTTTTGGAAGATTTATTGGAATTCAATGGAATATTTTCATAAACACGAAGTTGTTGGGCAAGAGACGGATAATTATAATAATCCGCTAAATCAATTGGACTCATATGATTACTATTCAATAATTTAACTGAACAATGAGCTCGTTCAATTAAAACTGCACATGCTTTCGCGTGACCATTTTCAGCTGCCTAAATTCAAGTTTTTGGTTTTAATAAAAAGACAAAAAATTCAATTGAAATAGAATTCGAACCACATGCAATGGACTATTTCCTGTGCTTGAAATGAAGATTTGAGCATTTCGATCTAACAAATAAACGAGTAACAACGCATCTCCCGTTGCAGCTGCATAGTGAAGTGAACTATTATTCATATAATCAACATCGTTAACATTCATATTTTGTCTTTCCACCTAAATTCAATTCGTTTTTAGAAGTTAAAAACAATGAAACACTCAAGTGTTTACCAGCCATTGAACAAGATGCAATTCAGGATTTTGACAAGCTGAAACAACCGATTAAAATTCGAAAAGAAAAGAGAAAAAACGAAAAAAATCCAACCGGCATGCAAACAATTGAGACCGTTTTCGTCTCGTAATTTGCAATTGGCACCACGTGAAGCTAGAATTTGAGCTGTTTCTAAAGAACCCTTTTGACAAGCCAAATAAATCGGTGTTAACAAAGCAGTTGTTTGTTCATTGACAGTATCCGGTGCAAAATTTAATAAGAATTTCACACATTCACTGTGGCCGGATGCGCTGGCATAGTGAATCGGTTGGAAACCATTGTAAGATCTTATGTGACTGTCGGCGGATTCATATTCGAGTAAATAACGAAGACATCGGATTGAACCGTAAGATGCAGCTGAAAACAGATTTCAATTTCGAGAAATAAAAAAAGATCGGATTTCGGTTTGGTTACCAAGATGTAATGGCGTGTTGCCATGCTGATCTTGTTCATTCCAACGAAGTTTTTCAAAGGATTGACTGGTTTTCAACGGATTTAATTGATGATAATGAAGTAAAAAATGAAGAACTTGAATTTGATCGCAAACCGCAGCATCATGTGCACATGTTGCACCGTGTTCAGTGCGTAGTTTACTTAGATCGATGTGTTTTTTTTGGATAAAATATTCTAAAATAGGGATATGACCGGAACGTGATGCATAATGAGCGAGTGTCGCTTGTTGTTCATCACGAATCAAACAAATATCTTGAGCTGAAACATTGTTTAAAATATTGACGAGCGTTTGTAAGTCGCCTTGTTCACAAGCTTTAAATAAAACAGAATATTCGTTGATTGACGAATGGATTCGATCGTTTGATAAGGCCATTTCAACCACAGAAATTACATCTTATCTAAATCAGATTCGCATTTTTTTTCTTCTCTTTTCAATATATATGAAAATTCTCTCATTTTTCTTTTCTTTTTTTTTGTGCGTTTATTAAATTGTTATTCAAGGTTACATTCTTTTTTCTTATCTTATCGTTATTCGTTACTTCAAAGTAGAAACAAAATCAGCAAATAAAACGAGAGATTTACCTCTATTTATTGATGCTTTCAATCACAAAATGGAAATAATGAAAAATACGATGCAAACCAGATGTCCCAAGGACGAGCCATCTTGACTATGACTCATCTTTTTTTCTTCAATGAGAAAAGAAAAAAAAATGTAGTTTTAGTTTCAAGAACACCCACTCAATGACAAACTCGATAGAGGACTCTATAATGCTTTTTCTCAATTCTCTTCGAAAAATTTTCCTCGAGAAATGTGTCAAATGCAAAACTGAATGACAAAAAAACATAAATTATAGAGAAAGAAAACACATAATGTGCATTAAAACAATATAAATTTGACTCAACATGAAATAAGAAAATCTAGCTAATGAAATATCTTTTAGCAACTTCAAAATACGATTCGTTCAGAAAATGAAGTATATTACGATCGTATTGGACCGTGTGTAAACGATCGGATAAGAGTGTATTCGACAGTCAACAACTCCTTTCGATCTTGAAAACACATTGATCCACATATCATCGTCTGTGATTCTCGCCTTCTTTGTTCTTGGAAATGTCTGGGCGATTAGTTTGGTTTTAGTACGAGTTCTACGATCGACTTCAAGAAAACACACTCACATTCATCTTTTTCTATGGAAACAGCACCTGTTTTATCAAACTGTTACAACAGCATGGTGTTTAAACGTGATTAACCCACTACTACTTGCTAAAAGAATTTTTTTCAACTTTAATTTAATGTTGTTATAGCCAATGTATTCAAATTATTAGTCTATTTTGACAAAATACTAGTAAAACTTTCTGAAACAGTCGTTGTTCCGTTTTTACTCTTGATCTATTTATCTTTGCATCTTTGGTTTTATCTTGTTAGAAATAGAAATATTGATTTTTTTTGTTTATCTACGGCTTTATACTGATACTAGAATCTCATAACTTCTTCAGTGAGAAGAGAAGAAACCTTTTTTTAGTCGTCTTCGACAATATTTTTCCCAATTTATTACATTAAGATATATGGATACCAAAAAAAATCATAAAACGACGCATTACCTATACACATTGTAACACTAATTAGCAATTAAAATCAAATTAGATATGTTTTCTTTCTTTTAACGATTAATCTAATCGATTTACGTTTCTATTTTTATTGCTGTTTGTTTTCATCTCATTTTTCTTATGGAGAAAAACACAATCTAAATGACATCACGGGGACAAACACAGTGACGAATTTCTTTCTTTGGAATAAAAAAAATGTTTTATTTTGAATATGACGACAGAAGAAGAAAAAACATGTCAACTGCGTCATGCTTTGGAAATTTATTCGTATAAAAGAAAGCGAAAAAGAAAACCAAAACAAAATACCGACAAACATTTTCTTCCTATTTGCTTGCGTTTTAGATAAAAAAAACAAAAAAACATGGTCGATACAAATACGACTAATGAACAAAATTCGTTTGATTTAAAAATAACAACGAGTTGGTTAAATGATTCTGCTCTTCTAACTATCAAATCCAATGAAAGTGTTGGTATTCGTGCTGGCTGTGATATTTGTTGTGTAATTGACATCTCGGGTTCGATGTCATCGGAAGTCAACATTCAAAGTGGAGATAAAATTGAACGAAGTGGTCTTTCCCAGTTAGACATAGCTAAACATGCATTGAAAACAATTATCAATTCATTGACAGAAAACGATCGTTTATCCGTAGTTTCATTTGATAATCGAGCTAAAATTGTCTTCGAATTGAAACCAATGGATGATCAAGGACGACAATTTGCGACACAAAAAGTCGAAGAACTTCGAACAGCTGGCTCAACAAATCTTTGGGACGGATTAAAAACAGGTTTAGATGTTTTATCTTCTCAGCAACGAACAAATAATTCCAATGCTGCTCTTTTCCTATTGACCGATGGCGATCCAACAGAAATTCCTACAGGTGGACATTTAGTTGCTTTAGAAGAATATAAAAAGCAAAAGAACTTTACTTGTTCGGTGAATACATTCGGTTTTGGTTATACGTTAGATAGTCAACTGTTGGATGATCTCGCTCGAATCGGAAATTCAGGTTCTTATGCGTTCATTCCCGATGGAACTTTTGTTGGAACAGTTTTTGTCAATGCGATTTCCAATTTATTAACAACTGTTGCAACGAATATCAAATTGACAATTGAAGATCCACAAGCCAATATCGATCAATCATCGATCTATTTGGCCAATTATTCAAAAGAAGACAATCAAAATAAAGTATCGAAATCTGCTAAGCGCTTTAAATTACTAAAATCTTGTTTTTTTCCGATTACCAAGGAAAATCAAAGTGAAACTCCGAAGACTTTGCGTCTCAATTTGGGTTCGTTGATCTTCGGTCAAACAAAAAATGTCGTTGTCCCAATGAGTTTCGAACAATTCGAGAATTTAAACGTAACTCTTGATTATCAATCAGCTTTTGGACAAAAAACTAAACAAACGAAACTGATCAATAAAATTGAAGCAAATGAAAAAGTTTTTAATCAACAAAAACATCGATTAGAATTAGTTCACTTTATTCGACAAAAACGTGAATATGCTTTACAATCTGGTAATGCACTTCAATCCAACGATCCAAATATATTCAATGATCTACAAATTTTACAACAAAATATCGAAAATCACGCGACAGATGATGAATATCTCGCTGATCTTCTCAAAGATCTAACTGGACAAGTTCAAGAAGCTCTTTGCAAACTCGAATGGTTTCATAAATGGGGCCGACATTATCTTCCAAGTCTCGCCAACGCACATTTATATGAATTGTGCAACAATTTCAAAGATCCCGGCGTTCAACATTACGGAAAAGGTGAATTGTTCGATAAAGTTCGAGATGAAATGGACTCGATCTTTTGCGGTTTACCTGCACCTGTTCAAAGCATTGCACATTCCTACGATTCACCATCGACACCGATTTCCATGTCTGCATTTAATAATAGTAATGGTGTGTGTTTTCATGGATCATGTACAGTCAAACTTCTCGATGGATCGATTAAATTCGTTAGAGATATCCAACGTGGTGATCAATTGTATCCTCATGGTGGACAAGTTCGTTATGTTGTGCAAACAATGTATCAACAACCTCGATCGCCGATGGTTCTTGTTCGTATTCTCTCTTTTTTGTTTCTTCGTTCAAAACAACGAAATCGTTTTTTAGTTTGACTCAGGTTTGATCATCACTCCTTGGCATCCAATTCGTCTCAATGGCGTTCAATGGGTTCATCCGTGTTCGATTCATCCATCGACGGATATCATCTGCGAATCAGTATTTAGTTTTGCTTTAGACAAAGGTCACACCGTATTGGTCAACGACGTCGAATGCATAACATTGGGTCACGGGTTCAAAGACGATGTTCTTCGACATAATTACTATGGAACTCATCGAATTATCGAAGATTTAAGACTTCTCGATAGTCAACAGAATGCCAATGGTTTAGTTCGAATTCAAATCAATGACATTCAACGAAATAAACGAACGGGTCTTGTCAATAGAATTCAATGCAATACTCTCCCAATTGATTCGTAAAAACGTTTCATTTCATTTCTTTTCTTTTTCAATTGATTTTTCTCCAATAAAGTGATTGTTCGCTCTCTGACCTTCGACTTGATTCGTTCGTTCGAGAGAAAAGACAATTGATTTGAATTAGTTGATGTTTATTTTATTTCGAGAAAAAACCAAAAGTAATTGTTTAATCTAAACTACACAAGAATATGTATGTTTTTGAATTCTCTGATAGTAATACACAGATATGAATTTTGGTTCAACAACAAAGAAAAAAAAACAACACACAAAGAGAGATATTCGAAAGAACAACGAAAACGAAAAATATCTGACAACTACGAACTACATGAATTTTGAACGTTTTATTTGGATTTTTTTGTTTGTATTTGAATAAATCGTTTGATTTGTTCATTTAGCGGCTTTTTTTGGTGAAGCAGCTTTTTTTGCAGCTTTTGGTTTGGCGGCTTTTGGTTTAGCTGCAGCTGGTTTCTTAGCGGCTGTTGATTTGGGTTTTTTTGGTGTAGTTGCCTTGGCAGCTTTTGGTTTGGCTGCTTTTTTCGTTGCAGTTTTCTTTGCACCAGCTGGTTTAGCGGCACCTGCTTTCTTTGGTTTCGATGTTTTAACTTTTTTAACTTTGCCTGCAGCTGTAGCTTTTGGTTTAGCAGCTTTGGGTGATTTAGCTTTCTTAGCTTTGGTCGTTGCACTTGCTGTTGTTGCTGGTGCAGCGGCTCCTCCGGCAGCGGCTGGTGCTGCAGCTGAATTGTTGGCGGGAGCGGCGGCTTTTTTCGTTGTTTTCGATTTTGGTTTCGATGTTTTCTTTTTGGCTGCGCCTGTTGCTGATTTAGCTTTCTTTGGTTTGCTCGATTTCTTCTTGGCGACTTTGGTTGCGTTTTCGTTTAATTTAAACGAGCCACTTGCACCGCTGCCTTTGGTTTGTTTGAGAACTTTAGCTTTGACGCCGTTTTTAAGAGCTAATTTGAGATGTTGATTGGCTTGAGCGGGATCGAGTGAATAATTAGCCAAAACATATTTGAGAATTGCAGCACGTGAACTTCCGCTACGTTCGTTCAAAGCTTTTAGTGCGGCTTTGATCATTTCGGAATATTTTGGGTGCGATGAACCATGAGCTGATTTGCTTTTTGTTGTTGTTTTTTTCACTTTTTTTGGTGAATTCGATTGAACGTTTTGAACGGTTGAAACTTGAGCGTTTGTATTTTCGGCCATTTTGATCTTAAGTTCTGATGAGAACTGTTGGGTTAAAATTGCAGAGAATTTGATTTGGTAAAATTGAAAATTGAAAAGAGAATGAACTCTGTGAAATAAAAACAGAAAATAGAATTTTGAAAAACAAGAAAAATCGATTGATTTACCTTACGCTGTTGCTTAAGTTTGTTATATGAATTGTTTGACGGTTAATCGTCGATATATATAGCCACATGAAAACTATCGACTCTCACTTAGGTCATGTCTTTGTTGTCTTTCTCTTTCCTTTCCTGTGTTTCGTGTAGGACAAACGGCATTTTTCATTCGAATCTATTTTAGTATTTAAGAGATTTCGACATGAATTTGGTCGAATTTCGAGAAAGTAATCTGATGGATGAATAGAGAACTTTTTTTTCTATAAGATTGTTGAAAAAAATTTGAAGATATAAGAAAAATTCGTTAGGTTTCTTTCGATAAAAGTGAAAAAAACATCGGTGAACTAAAGAGATTTTCGTAATATTTTATGAAATCTCCCGGAAATTTTTTATTCGATTTGAAAGAATTTCTTATGAGTTCATAGAGAATTCTTTGCTCGTTCATTTGATATAAAATTCACTTGAATTTCTCCGAAAAATCAATGGAAAACTCGTCGAATAAATCAACAGTAACGAACAACATGGGTTTTTTGTCAAACTTGTTTTCGAATTTTCGCTTTGAAAATCATTTTGATTGAAAAATATTTTTTCATAGATCGATAGAGAAAATTGAGACGAATCGATTGATATCATTTTCAGTTCATTTTAAATCGAAATTCTTGATTAAAAATCGATTTCTTTTTTACCCGTTGGAATATAAAGACACGTTGTGACCTTTATATTTTCTTCTTTCACAGTCTTTTCTTTTGTTAACGTGAAAATATATCCAAAGTCTGTAAACACTGTTGTTTTATTCACAATGAAACGTTAAAAGAATCTAGTTTTTGTACAATCGATTGAGAAATTCACTAATTGGATCGGTAAATTGAAATAGAGCAATGATGACCAATGCCAATGACAGATCGACAGAGAAAAATGCAATACGAAAATGATATTTCGGTGGAGACGTAAAAAATGACATCGAAAAAAAGATTGTATACGGTAAACCAAGTGTAACAAGAACGATAATCAACATTACAATTCGACGAACCATTTGAAATTCGCGTTTTATTCGTAATAATTGATTAACAGGCGTTACAACTTGACTCATTCGTTGAACATAACGAACTAATTTAAAATAAATGAAAATTATAATACCAATCGGATTTAAATACGATAGAAAACAGGTATAAAATATAGAAAATTTCTTTTCAAACAACATATGACAAACTTGATTCGTGGCATCGTATTCGATTTGATTCGAAAATAGAAATGGAAATGGATGTACAATCGATAGAATCCAACTCAAGATTATTAACAAAATCGGCTTTTTAGCTGATTGACAAAACGAATGAGTTGGACATTTAATATGAAAATAACGATAGAGACTTTGTAATAAATACGAATGACTTCGAACGGCTGAAAATGTGTAACTCAAATAGCCACGATAAACACAAAGAGAATCCTTCGATTCGATCTCTTTCAAATCGTTTAATAGAGAAAATTTCGCCATACTAAACATCACGGATGCAAACATTAATTCAGATAAATACGAATTACAAATGAGAAGTGTTAAAATCGAACGATTTGTTTTGGTAAAAATAAGAATTAACAACGAAATAAACGAAACGAAAACAACGAAACTTGTCGAAATTAACATCACGACATCCATCGGAATAAACCATTTTTCAATGACTAATTTTGTCGATCCATTTGAAAGTAACATTTTCCTAATTGGAAAGAAAAAAAACATTCATCATCATAATTGCAATGTAAAAAATCCTCGTCTACTGAAACATCACTCATTTAATTGAACGCGTCGTTTGAGAAAATAAAAAAAAAAAACTTCAGCAGGATATTCAATCCGACAGGAAGATTTCTTTTTACGTGCATTTCTCACTCGTTTTATGAATGGGCGCTCATTTCAGAAGTAGAACAAAAACTCGTTCGCGACTAAATTAATAATTTTTATTTTCAAAAAGAACAAGCTAATTAAACGCTACACAAATATTTGTCTCAATAGTCAAAAAAGAGAAAGTTTCTTTTTATTTTCTATGTGAATTGTCTTGAAAAGAGTCAATTCCTACTGAATAGCTTTGATAATCACTGAAAGAGATATTAAAAAGGAAATTCTTTCTTGACGTAAGAGAAATGTCTGTTCAAATCTTTCTTCTTTTCAAAATAAATCGTGCAGAATTTCATTGAGCAATGATTATTCTCATATCTTGAATAATGAACACGTTTTTATCTTGCTTGTACTTACAGATTTTAATCATCTTTTGCTAGATTTACTTAAAGTGCGTCTTCACTTAATTGTCAATTCACAATTTTATTTTTATTTTTTTGGTTTCATATTTAATGAGAAACAAAATACGTATTTGTCATGATTTCAGCTCATCAAATGTCGATTATTTTGAGCGAATCAGATTTGTGGTAAAACGTATTTGAACAATTGAAAATCTGTTCGATAATAATCGATGAGAATTCGAAATTGTTGATCATTGTCAATTGTCGTTCGAAATAACTCGAATACTTGATAATCATCAAGAGATTGTTGTTGTTTATTCGAATTGGAATCGAGTTCTTTCGATGGAAAATTCAGTTGATTTGCTGTTAAATATTTCATTAGAATTTGTTGATCATTTTCGAAGTTTTCGATTTTAATTATCGAATTAAATCGAAGCGAACAAAATCCACATCGAGACGAGATTCGTTCCCAATGACTGTTGATCGATCGGTTTTCTGCAATCGATTTGATTATATACAAAACGAATGTACGAAAATCTAGACGAATCTCATTTCGTCGAATTGTTAATCGACTTTCGTTGGTTTTCATTTCGACTAAAATCTCTTCTTCGAGTTGTTTCCAACCGGATAATGTGTCATCAAAATGATTATTGACAAATTTATCATTGTAAACCGAAGAAATACGTCGAAATGGATGACGAACAATGATAAATTTCAAGATATTTTCATTGTCGAATAAATCCTGCGAGTGTCGAGTTAAATAATATTTTTCAAAGAAACGTTTTTGATCGATCCAAATCTGTTTTCGATCGAGATCATCAAAGTTATTCGTTTGATTCAAACGAACTAATAAAACACGTCGAAGATTTGTCGATGCTGCTTTTGGTACATCACAATATAAAACATTCAATTCTTTTATATAAACAATATTCAAATAAAATTCACGATTCGATTCAACACAACGATCAGATCGTTTTCGAATTATCAAAACGAAAACGATTAAACCAAAGATTAAAACAAATCGACGATGCCGAAACATTTTAATCGTTTAACGAAAATTTTAAATTTCATTGCAAACAAACAACGATGACTCATGAAAATATAAATCGAATGAAGAGAAAAGCCTTGACAACAAAATGCAACAGGTGCCTATTGAAAAGAATATATTAAAGTTAATATAATTATTAAATAATTTTTTTGTTTTTTTGAAATATTTTATTTTGAGTTTAGATAAAAAGAAAAAAAACGAAAAACGGGTTATTTATTTAGTTTTTGTCTTTCATTCGTAGATAGCCACTGCAACCATAATAAGAACACCGACAATCAAAGCGAGCATTTCTAAGATCGATTGTTTCAATCCGCCGTTGGTTTCCAATAATTCGGGAATAACACTAACTGTTGCAATATAAATAAAACCACCGGCTGTGATCGGTAAAAACGTTTGAGTTGCCCATAATTGTGTGCCGATTGAGTGAAATAAAAGGCCAACTAAACAACCGAGTAGAGCACCAATAGCTGTTGTCAATTGTAAGAACATTGCCTAAATTCAATCGAGAGAATCATTGAGAAAAAGAAAATTTTTCAGTCTATTCATCGAACTTTTTTTCGACTGCATCCATTTTGAATTAAAATGGCATAATCACCGATTTCATGAGGAATTTCATGAAAGAATATCGTCATTGTTGTGATTGCACCAACTTTTCGTCCGAGTAAATATGTCGAACCAATGGCTAATCCATCGGTGAAATTATGTAGAAAATCAGCAAATAAATTCAAATAACCCGAAATTTTAATTTCACTGGCTGGAACAGCAACAGCAGCAGCTGCTAAAACAATCGAATTTCTTTCTTTTTGTGCTCGATTAAAATGAAATCGAACCTGTTTTTGGTTTGGTTTTCTTCGGTGATTTCTTTTTCTTGTCGTTGTCATCCTCTTCTGCGTCAGATACGTGTTGTTTTTCAACAACATTATGCGAATGACCATGCGAATGTTCGCCACCTTTGACATGTCGAACGAATTTTTCAACGAGAAGAAAAAGAAAAATGCCCAAAAGAATATTCAAACCAATGTGAATATCAGCCGAATGATCATGAGATTCGCCATGCGAATGAGAATGAGAATGACCATGACCCTTTTCATCGCTGCCATGTGACGACATTGCGTGAGGAATTAAATGAAGAAATGCATCGCCTAACAAACCACCTGATGCAAAACTTAATAAGATTTTTAAAATCCATTGATGTTGAGGACTATTTGTCACAGGAATAAATAAAAGAATGATTACAGGAGCAATACTAATGCCAAGTGTCGATAAAAGCGCCCAAGACATCACAGAGAACGGGACTTCTTCATCACCCTCATCATCATCACTTCCTTCATTATAATGAGGAGGACTGTATTTCTCTTCATCTGAATGCGCATGTCCATGTCCATGATCATGATCATGACCATGATGAGCTTCATTGGCTTCTCGAGAGTATTTAAACGATGGTGGTTCTTCATGGAAATGACCATGACCATGATCATGTCCATGTCCATGTCCATGTCCGTGATCGTGCGCATGTCCGTGCCCGTGTCCATGATCATGACTGTGACCATGACCATGACTGTTGATTCTACATATTAAGATTGTTAATGTTATCAAAAATAGAACTAATAAACGTCGCGCCATGGTCTGAAATGAAAACAAAACACGATATTTTTTATTTGACAAAATTGAATTGAATTATTATTCCTGAGAAAAACAAAACGAATATCTACGTCATATTGAAAAAAAAACTAAAACAAATCAGGTTATTGATCGGCAAATGAGAAAAAAAAACATCGAATGTATATACAAACACACATAATATATGTGACAAACTACGACAAAAAACAAAAGTCTATTGAAAACGAATTAAATATGTTGATTATGAATACTGATCACAAGTTCGATGAAAACGTAAGAAAATAGAAGTCGTTATTGTTTGTCAGGATCGCTCATATGTCGAGCTAAATCTTTTAACATCCCAAATGCTCGGACTCGTCGTCGACCTAAATTTTACATTTTTAATTTAATCGAAAAAGAAAATCGTTGAAATATGTTCGTACCGAATAATCTAGCCAATGTTTCATCACAATTAACCCATTGTTTATTAATTGGATCCTAAAAATGAAAAACAATTCAATGGATTTGAACATTCAATCGAACGAGTTTTACTAATAAATTATGTTCACGAAAATAAACCCACATTCGTTTGACAACTTCTGATCTTGGCATCTAAAACAGATCAATTTTAAAAACAAAGCATCAAACTAACGAAAGTCAAATACTCGATGTCCGCCAACAACAACAGCTAACTGATCGCTAATATCTAATTCTTTGTTGTAACAAGTTCGTCGTCGTTCGATTTTCAAGGGCATCGTCGTTGTCGTCGTTGTTCGTTTGGGTGTTGGTCGATTTTCTTGTTGTTGACTGTCGATCGACGACGATGAATTGTCATTATCTGCTTGTGTTGGTCGTTGTTCAGTTGATAAACTTCGTTGTGTTTGAATATTTGCGATGGGTTGAATGTCTCGTGTCGTAATTTCTGCCATGACAATATCGTCGATTTCTTTCTTTCGTTCAGTTAAATCACATTGAAAGATTTCTTCGAGCATTTGTCGAACTTTTTTCGATGATAATGTATTGAGATCGGCGTTTTGAAGAATCATTTGGATCTCCGAACGTAATCGATCAGCGGCAATTGACGACATTCTTTTTCGTTTTACAACAAGGTCAACTAAAAACGTATCTGTGTGATGATTAAAAAAAACGAAAGAGAGAGAGAGAGAATGACACGACGTATGTGACCGATTGGTTCAGCCAACCAACTGTCTTTCGTTTATTTGATATTTATTTACAACAAATCAAAATTTCAATTGTGACCTTCGTTTCTTTTTTTTTCGGTTTGGTTTACCGAATTTCGAATAAGAAAATATTCGAAATGAATCTTTTTTGAAATCGCTTGTTTTTGTTGTCGTTGAATCATAGGTAGATGTCACTCATCGACGTATTGATCAAGTTCGCGATTAACGGAAGTTTAATCAGCGAATTCATTTTTTTCCTTTACAAATCGGATTTGTCAATTGTCAAATCAATATTACTCTCCGTTTTTTTCTCTTTCCCCTTGATGAACAGGTGCAGATTTGTTTTTCATCAAAATATTATTAAGTTCTATTCGATTCGATAGTCAAGGGACTTATTCGTGATCAAATTTGAATATTAACACGACACGTCTTTTGCTCTAGACGAAGATGAAGAAGAAGAAAAAAACGAAATTATCGGATGATTTAGTTAGACACTTGTATCAATATGTTTGCTGTTATTTAGTCTTATCAAATAAAAAATATATATTTCGTGTTTCGATAATCGATTTTATTTGATAGTGAAAATGTTAGTGAATCCAACGAATGAAGTCTCGAATAGCTTAAGGGCTCTAACATTCGATCTCTCTCTCTCTCATCATATCAAATATATTCATGTAAAAAAGCGAAGGCAAAAGAGAAATGATCTTTATTGCAAATGACAAATGATTTTGGCGTTTTTCTTCTGTTCGTATAACACTCATTCCATCACGCATCATGTCATTTAGTTTGCCTCTGGTACATCTAATAACATTAGGATCTCGACTCTTTCTCTGTTTCTTCTATATCGATTTCTAATGATCTGTGTCTTGTTCATTGTTATTGAAGAATAATTTTGTAATCGGATGAAAAACTAGCAGTTGTTTCTTCTTCTTCTTCTATTCTCTGTGTATTCGAGGATATTAAGTAGAAGACGAAGAAATTTCTTTTCTATATTTTCTGAATAGACTAATGGCGAAGAAGAGCGTGCTTATTTTTCTTTCTTTAACCTATTTTTAGACTTCGAGTTCTTTAATTGATTTGCTCGTTTTTGGTCTGTTTCGAGCTCGTCTCTGTGTCTCGTGAGACAGAATCCGCGAGACTATTAACGAATGTAAGATCAATTAACTAAACATTGACACCTTCGATTTACTTTGTCATTACACAAACAATCAAATGCAACACATATTCTTTTCCTTTTCCTCTTTCTCTCTTGTCAATTGGTTTTCTCAAGATCTCTTCAGCAAATCATTTAATCGAAACAAACGACGACGACGATCATCAAGAATTTGTTTTCATTGAGACAAAGATAAGAATTTGCTCGAACGATGATTGTTGTACATGCATTTACGTAGAAGATAATCATTGATTACGTTATAGGTTTAGATTCTGTCAACGTCTTATCTGTTTGTATGTATGTGTATATATATATATATATGTTGAGTTGGAACATATGACAATAAGAAAAGAACACACAAGGAACAATTAAGTTCATTTTAGTCGTGTCTAGGTCATGTCAATGAATGCCTTGTCAAACGTAACATACAGATACAATTGACACATTCACTGAGAACAACAGACAGACAGAAGATCCACGATTTCCTCAAGATTAAATGATTCTGATCATGAAGATGAACGACAGACAGCTTCGAGCTTCAATTTATACAAAAAAAAACACGAAGAAGAGGGGAGAAAAAACTGCTTTGTCTATCGAGAAAATAACCAATACGCAATATAAAGAAAACATGACGAAAAAAAAAAGAAAAAAAAAGAAGAAGAAGAAGAAGAAAAAAGCGATGTATACACGCACCAGAGAGAAAGAAAATGAGAAAGAAAACTAATATAATCCGACAAGCTTTAAGAAAAAAATACGATCGATTTCGATGTGATTCGATTTGAGTTTGATATCGAATGAATATTATTATTTACTAATAAAAGTGTAACATATGATTAATTGAATCAATTGAATTAGACATAATCTAGTCGAAGGTACAAACAAACAACTCAATTATCACGCTATATCTATCGATCTATGAATGAATATTCTTCTTCTCATCAACATCGTTACACTTTATGTCGATTCGAGACGGAATTCATTGTCTTTGCTCGTTGGTCTTACAATAATAATCATAATCATCATCATTATCATTTTTGATAAGAATACGAACAAGTCGAACAAATATCAACTGCTACCACTCGTTAAGTAACAGATCTTATCACCTGTCGCTGATCAACCGAATAGAAACAAAAAAAAAAGAAAGAAATGTTCCGATCAATCTGTTTCGAAATATAACTTCTCTCGATTGCCCAACCACTCGTCTCTCCAACGATTTATACACTAGACTCATATCGAGAGATATATTACACGAAGAAGGGCGTCAGCATCCTAGAAGAAAAGAAATCAATTTCGTTTTTTCCTGTATTTCTTTCTTCTCTCCCTCCCTCGCCTCCTTCATCGTTCTTCCATTCCTTTTCTTAGGCCATAATTGCTGCAATTGGCAACTGTGAAAACACATATACACATACACACACACACGACAACGCTATTACACACGCGTTCGTACAAAAGAAAACCTTCATCTCTTACAATTACTTATTCGTGCGTAGATTCTTGTTAAACGACATTAATCACCTCTATTTTCACTTTCAATATCGACATTTATTCTTCTTCTTATTTTTTTTTGTTCAAAAACACGAATGTGGGACTAAACACTTGATGTTCTATTTAATAATCGTTTGCAATCTTTTTATTTCTTTATTTTTCAATGTCAATGGTCAAACATGTGTTCATTCATCGGATCCATTAGTTCGATGTACAACACTCGGTCTCGTACGTGGATTTCGTTCTGATTTCACAATCAATACATCGAATTCAACGACAACATCCATTGAATCACGAAGTGTACATGCATTTCTCGGCATTCCATATGCTGAACCACCTGAAGGTGACAAACGTTTTCGCAAACCGTTTCCAAAAAAACCTTGGTCACGTTCGACTATTTTCAATGCAACAACATTGCCGAATTCGTGTTATCAAATGATTATCGAATGGTTTAATAATACGGGCGAACGAATGTGGATTCCATTTACACCGTTGAGTGAAGATTGTTTGTATTTAAATATTTGGACGCCGATTAACGCTAAACAACAACAGAAACCGTTGGCTGTTATGATTTGGATCTATGGCGGCGGATTTACTTCGGGTTCGGTAGGTTCTTGCAAATGTTGTTGATTTAGAAAGAAAGAAATTCATATTGTTTTTTTTGTATTTAGAGTACATTAGAAGTTTATGACGGATCGATATTAGCTGCAACACAGAATGTTATTGTTGTGTCAATGGAATATCGAGTAGAAACACTTGGATTTCTTTATTTAGGCACGCCGGATGCACCGGGAAATCAAGGTTTACATGATCAATCCTTGGCCATCGAATGGACTTATAAAAATATCAGAAATTTCGGTGGTGATCCCAATCGAATTACTTTATTCGGCGAATCAGCTGGAGCTGTGTCCGTTGGTTTACATTTATTATCACCTCGAACACGTCCGTATTTCAATAATGCTATCTTAGAAAGTGCTGGTCCAAGTGCTAAATGGGCTGTTATTAGTGCGCATATTGCCAAGTATCGTTCCGAAAGATTTCTTACTGAATTTACACGTCAAATAACCAAACGTTATGAAACAGGTTCGGAAGATCCTGAATATCCGTATATTCCACGTGAATGTCAAAAACGTATGACAACAATGCAAGAGAAATTCCTTTGCGTCAAAAACTATCCAATCATTAGTCAAAATCATTTTCGTACATCGTGGGGAATCGAATCGTATAAAGGCGGACCGGTTGGTTATAATTTTGTGCCTGCTGTCGATGGAGATTTCATTCCCTATGATCCTGAATTAATGTTAAAAGGTGGAGATTTTAAAAAATGTCCTCTTCTACTCGGTGTTAATCGAGATGAAGGCTCGTATTTTATTGTTTATCTTGCTCAAGGCAATATGAGTATCGAAGCATGGCCGTATGTTGATCAAAAAACATTTCGACATGCTATTGAACAGTATTTTCCCTATATACCGGCGTATCCAACTGAACGACCGCCAATGATCTTAGAAAGTATTCTTCAAACATATACGAGATGGCATGATCATAATAATACAATTCAAAATGCAGTTCAACTTAATTTAGCTGTTGGTACGAGTTTTTCTTTTGTTTGGAATTTAGAAAATTTTTGCTTTTTGGTTTATTTGAAAAGGAGATTTTCATTTTACATGTCCAACTGTTTATCTAGCGAATAGTTATGCACGAGAGAATCTTCCAATTTATTTCTATAATTTTGCTATTCGTTCGACAGTGAGTCCTTGGCATGAATGGATGGGCGTTCTTCATGGTAAACCGTCGCCTCGTTTGTTCTTTTTTATTGTTTTTTCGATTGAACATTTTGTAGCCGATGAAATCATGTTTATTTTTGGTGAACCATTGAATACAACTGACAGTCTACATTATACATACGAAGAAATTCAGATCAGTCAAAAGATGATGGCCTATTGGACAAATTTTGCCAAATACAGGTAATTGATACTTGTTGATATCAATGTAAAATAAACAAAGATTTGTGTGTTGATTGAGTTCTTGTTTTGATTTTCTCGAGAGATTATCGATAGACGATGAAGGACCATCTGCTATATACATATTAAAGATAATGATGACAAATGAGATACTTAAAACAGAACAGTTTTTCTTTTTCGAAAAGAATGTTTTCTTAGGTGTAAATGATTGTCATCTGTCAAAAGAAATGTTTATTCATGAAGATTGTTTCGACAACAGACAATTGATTATCATTGAAATCAACTGATTTCTTCTTCTTCTTTCTTTTCTGTTGAATAGTAATCCAAATCAACGTCATGATTCTCAATGGGCTAATGAATGGAGACAATATAAACTACCTGGCCGAGAACATATTATTTTAAATCATAATCTAACGAAAAATCTTTATCCAGATCATGGTTCAGCTGTTCGTGCTGAATATTGTGCATTTTGGCTTGAATATATGCCGAAATTAGCAACATTGACTGGTTTGTTTTGTTGGATTTAAATCAAAGAAATAGTTCGATTATTTTTTTTTAGCGAATATAAGTGAAGAAGAAACTCGATGGAAACAAGAATTTCGTCAATATCAAGAACGAACTCAACAATGGGATTATTATTATAATAAATATTTAGAATTACTCGAAAAAAATGGCGATAAAATTCTTAACTGTATGGGTTAGATGATCAACAGTTTTTCTTTCTTTTCTTTCTTTCTTTCTTTTTTTCTTGTTCCTGTTTGATTTGTTTTCGTTTTCTTTCTTTGTCTATAAAATACATATTCTCTTCTCCGTCCAATTTTGTTTTGTTTTTCGAATTGAAACCTGTATTATGATGTTTCCCTTTAGAATATTTCATTTGATTCTATTCTCATGTACGAGAGAGAGAGAGGAATTTTCAATGTTGTACATAGAAACTAATACTCATTATTGTCATTCTGTTGTATTTGGTCAGTCGATGTTGGTTTTATTTTTGTTTAATTCAATAATATCGGTTTTCTTTTCTTTTCTTTGCCTTTTAAATTAATAATAAACAATTCGAAAAACAGTTACAGCACAAAACAGTTTCTTATTCGAATAGACAAACGAAATATAATTATCATTTTGAATGTCCCACAAACATCGACATGTAATCATGAGATTTTCATCTTGACATTGACCAATAACAACTTGAACAACATATTTATATTGTTCGTTATGATATTTTTTCATCGCATCTTTAATAATTTGCGAGAGATTTTTGGATAATTGAGTACATTTATCTGAATCATAATCATTCTGTCGATCGATTGTTTGTCGAACTAATTGTTCGATTAATTGTTTGATTTCATGAGAATTCGTTATTCGAGCTGAAGACATTGTTATATCACTTTAGTTAGTTATTTACATATACAAAAATAAAATAAAAAAAAAGCAAAACCTAGGCGCTTTGTACTTTTGTTTTTTGTCGAATAAATAGTTTGATTTATTTGTCTGTACACAAAGATATCCTATCAACAAATCTCATCAATGATCGATCTTCGGGAACATATTTTCCATCGCAAACAAAACATTCTTTGAAAATATTCATCTGCCATCGATCGCTATAATCATGATCGCCATGATTATGACCAAGATTATGTAACATTTCATGAACAATGATTCCAGCCCATTCAATTTCATCTAAACCTCGTTCATAGGATGCTCTCAAATGATTTCGATTGAGTTTTACATGAAATTCGCCATCGATTGAAAATGTTGAATTGTGAGATATACAACAAATAGAAGCAAAAGTACCACGAGCAGCGACTTCGCTATTTTCATTGATTGGATAGATATTTATCACTGGAAAACGTCCTTTTTCACCTCGATTTTTCAAACACATTAATTGATATCGAAGAAGAAAGTCTTTTCCATGATTGACTGAATGTTTTGATAAATTCGAACGTTTCCATAGGCCTGGCGCAAGAAAATAACCATTTTTACCACAGATTCGATACATATTTTGCAGGACTTCTTTTTTAAATAATCGTTTGGCAACAATTTGTAAAGCATTTTCGATTAGAATTTCTTCGCTTGTTGTAAAACCTTTGTGAATCAAATAGCGAATGTCAAATTCGGAACGTAATCGACGTTTGTTGTTTTCGTTTTCTCGCGATTTTATCGGAGGAAGAAAATGTCCTATCTTTAAAAACAAATATCGTATTAGTAAATTTTCTTTTAAATCGATATTTACTTGAGTTTGAGAAGGAGATTGAAATATTGAAGATGTTGAAGACATTGTGTACCACATCTTTACTTAAAAATAATAGTGTACTGAAAATGAAATAATCGCTCTCGGAGTCTTTCTTTTCAACGTCGATTTTGTTATTAATAGAGAAAGCGCAAATACAGAAGTGTCATTCAAATAAATGATTTTATTCCTCAAGCGATCATTTCAGATCACAATCGAAATGCGCATGCCTCTTGTTTGCTTACTTTTTCAACTCTATTTCAATCAAATACAAAAATCCTTTGCGTACATAAACAAAGAAAAAGTCACATTGTATTTTTCTATTTCTATAGAAACAAAAACAACAACAAAAAGTAGTCTAACACGGTGTGTATTTTCCATGATTGAGAAATGAATTAGTGAAAGCATCGATTTGTGAATGAGTTTGATCGAATCGATGACCGAGATT